>ULPM01013359.1_pt1 | contig 102613 bp, 65 predicted proteins | sample 1953501 | NCBI WGS metagenome assembly ULPM01 (sample SAMEA4835629, study PRJEB28245) | human gut metagenome | biome: gut microbiome; material: fecal sample | place: Denmark | collected 2008
ATTTTTTAGAGACATTTACTGAATATCCCTTTTTATACATGGGGATATTGGAGGAATGGGGGATCATTCTTGTTATATGGGGTAGATGAGGTTCTACTGCATATAACAAGAATGAATGCTCTTTCCTTTTGGAAAGAAAGATAATATATTAATAATATAAATGTGACGGTACAGTTAATACTTGCTCGGTATAAACTTGCTCGACGGTCGGATAATCTATAGTGAATGTCTTTTTTAAATCCTCAAAAAAAGCCATGAGGACTATGGGGGAAGTCCTGGAAGAAGGTATATATTCAGAGATTATAAATGTTCTTTTGGGTTGTTCTGGAAGAGTTAGATCAAATGAGATGATATGTCTTGTACCCCATTGTTCATTTTCTATTTCATTGGATTTTCTTTCAAAACTACCTTCTATAGCCTTGTTTCCAAACTTTTCTTGATAAACCAGTACTTTGCCTCTTGCAATTTCTGCATCCGTGTAGATAAATTTGTATCCTCCTCCTGTCTTTACTGGTATTGTAGCTAATGCTTTTTCTTTAATTGTTTGTTTTTCAGAATCTTTTAAGTCTCCTGTAAGAAGTATATCCTGTTTGCTTACAATGTAATTATCGGTGTAATAGTCTACTATTACATGAATGTCAAGTGTGTTTCCTGATTGATCTCTTACAGTAATAATCGCTTCACCTAATGCTAATGCTTTTATGGATATGTCGCAAGAAGAAATCATTTTGGTTTCTATAATTTCCGGTTTATCGCAGCTTATTTCATAATTCCCGTCTCCCCCTTGCAAAGGAAAAGAGTATGTCTGATTATTAGGATAGTTTAATTTTATATTTGCTGTTTCTCTATTTTTTAAGGAGATGGGAGCAAGTTCATCATTGCTGCACGATGAAATTACTAAAGAGCAAAGGAAAATAAGCACTGTGGCTAGCATACTGTTAAGTCTCATAGTTTGATCTTGTTTTATGTTCTACATAATTTAAATGAAGGATTAGATGATTTACTGCTTGGCAATTAGAAATTTATTTTTTTTCTTGAGTTTGTCCAGACTGTGGATAAAATGTGGGAATACAAAATGAAAAATCCCTCTTTCTTCTAAAGAAAAAGAGGGATTATAGTTGAGTTTCTTGTTTCTGATTTTTATTTGGCGAAACTTACCGCACGTGTTTCGCGGATGACTGTAATCTTCACTTGTCCCGGATAAGTCATTTCGTCTTGAATCTTTTTCGCAATTTCACCGGATAAACTTTCAGTCTGTTTGTCGTCAATCTTGTCGGCACCTACAATCACACGTAATTCGCGGCCAGCTTGGATGGCATAGGTTTTTGTTACCCCTGGATAAGACATGGCTAATTGTTCTAGATCGTTCAAACGCTTGATATAAGCTTCTACGATTTCACGGCGAGCGCCTGGACGTGCGCCTGAAATGGCATCACATACCTGTACGATGGGAGCCAGCAGGCTAGTCATTTCAGTTTCGTCATGGTGAGCACCGATAGCATTACATATGTCTGGTTTCTCTTTATATTTTTCGGCTATCTTCATGCCTAACAATGCGTGCGGCAATTCCGGTTCTTCATCAGGTACTTTACCTATATCATGCAGTAATCCGGCACGTTTTGCTTTTTTAGGATTCAAACCTAGTTCAGAAGCCATCACAGCGCAAAGATTGGCTGTTTCACGAGCATGTTGTAGAAGGTTCTGACCGTATGAGGACCGATATTTCATCTTACCGATAATACGGATCAATTCAGGGTGCAGGCCATGAATACCTAAATCAATAGTGGTACGTTTACCGGTTTCAATAATTTCTTCTTCTACCTGTTTGCGTACTTTAGCTACCACTTCTTCAATGCGTGCCGGGTGGATACGTCCATCTGTAACCAGTTGGTGTAATGCTAAGCGGGCAATTTCGCGGCGTACAGGGTCAAACGCTGAAAGTACAATAGCCTCGGGGGTGTCATCTACAACGATTTCGACACCGGTTGCTGCTTCTAAAGCCCGGATATTACGCCCTTCACGGCCGATGATGCGTCCCTTTATTTCGTCCGATTCAATATGGAATACGGTTACAGAGTTTTCGATAGCAGTTTCTGTGGCTACTCGTTGGATAGACTGGATAACGATACGTTTAGCTTCTTTATTAGCTGTTAATTTGGCGTCGTCCATAATGTCGTTAATATAGGAAGCAGCCTGTGTTTTCGCTTCTTCTTTCAAAGATTCAATCAGGCGTTCTTTGGCCTCCTCAGCAGAAAGACCGGAAAGAGCTTCCAGTTTTTCACGTTCTTGCATTTGTAATTTATCCAGTTCATCCTTTTTCTTGTCTATGATGACAATTTGAGCTTCTAGATTTTCTTTGATAGCTTCCGCTTCTGTACGTTTGCGTTGAACCTCTTCCTGTTTTTGGTTCAACATCAGTTCGCGTTGTTTTAATTTATTTTCGGCTTGCTGAATCTTTTGGTTACGTAGGGCGACTTCTTTTTCCAGATCAGCTTTTTTGTTCAGGAATTTTTCTTTTACTTCCAAAAGCTTGTTCTTTTTAATTACTTCAGCTTCCGTCTGTGCCTCTTTGATGATGATGTCATACTTAGATTTCAGGCCATATCTGAAAAGCATGTATGATAGGCCACCACCTACAGCGAAACACACAATTGCTATTATTACCGTTGTTATCATTGTTATTAATTTATATATAAATAAAAAACGCACAATCTATCTGTTAAGAACCCTTCTCTTAACAGTATAGCTGTGCGTGAATATCTTCAATTCTAAACGATTACTCTCTGTTACTGATTTGTTTTTCTATCTCTTTGGTCAGCTCCTTCAATTTTTCCTGATAAGGTGCAGTATTATTCCTGTCTTTCATAGAAATATTTTCAAAAGCTAACTCCAGCGCAGCCATTGCCCAATGCCTTGCGGGGCTGAAATCAGGGTAATAACTACGGTATTTGTTTAGTTTATTGTCAATCTGTTTGGCAGCGTCCCTGTATAACTGTTCATCTTCACGACGGATGGTCATCGGGTATCGTTCGTTGTCAATCAGTAGATGTATCTTCATCATATCGTCCATAATACTATCGTTTTATTGTCCAACTTTTTTTATTCGTTTAATAAAGCGATGCATTTGTCGACCTCACGCACAAGCCTTGACAACCGTTGTTTTGTATCATTGATGTCTTTATCATGAATACTGATTGTCCTCGCCATTTTCAAATTGGTATACCTTACTTCTAATTCTTTCCGGCTATTTTCCAATCGTCTTACCTCCTCGTTTTTTTCAGTGAGAAGTTGCTTTAACTGTGCATTTTCATGTTTCAATTCATCATGCAAATACATAAAATGCCTCAGTCTTGCCTCGAAAGTATTTAATAGCTTTTTGTCTTCTTCAGTCATTTTATACCAAAATTGTACACAAATATAAAGGATTGGAAGCAAACACGAAAATATTTCGTCCTAAATTTATCGTTTGTCGTTTAAAAAACTTTTTTAACGTCTTTATTAGCTGTTTTTCCCGTGCTGTTCGAATATGATCTTTTTACTATTACATATGTCTGTTGAGGATTGTCTATCGTTTTAATGTTTTATAGGACAAGATGTGCCAGGTAGTACCGATTGCAATAATCAGAAACAGGATTCTTGCCCAAATGTAGGGTAGTGTCCAGATGGCGCAATAGCTTAGGGTAATCCATATTAATGATACGGAAATGATTTTGGCATGTAAAGGTATTGCTTTATGCTCGCGGAAATTGCGGATGTAGCTTCCTAAATATTTTTGTTGGATGAGCCAATGATACCAGCGTGGTGAACTGCGGAAATACATGGCGGCTGTCAGTAATAAAAAGGGGGTGGTAGGCAGTAAAGGAAGAAATATGCCGATAATGCCTAGTATGAGTGAGGTTGTTCCTACAATGGTATATAGTATTTTCATAGGTGCAAATATAGACCAAAAAACAAAAAAATACAGTGTCCTTTTTATATTATTCTTTTTTATGGTGTATCTTTGCGTCCTGTAGCACCGAGGTGACATTAGGTGTGAGTTCTTTCTTATTATAATTAAATGCTATGTATACAGTAATTAAACGAATGGAAATTTCAGCTTCCCATAGCTTGAAGCTGTCGTATAGAAGTAAATGTGAGAATTTGCACGGTCACAATTGGATTATTACCGTTTATTGTCGTTCCGAGGTTTTGAACGAGGATGGTATGGTGGTGGATTTCACGCATATCAAGGAAACGGTGATGGGGCGTTTGGATCACCGGAATTTGAATGAGGTTGTTTCTTTTAATCCTACAGCTGAAAATATTGCACGCTGGGTATGTGAGCAAATTCCCACTTGTTTCAAGGTTGAAGTTCGCGAGTCAGAAGGAAATACCGTTATCTATGAGAAGGATTAATGAAATATTTTACAGCTTACAGGGGGAGGGGTATCATACTGGAATACCTGCCGTTTTTGTACGTTTTTCCGGGTGCAATTTGAGATGTCCTTTTTGCGATACTCAGCATGAAGAAGGTACATTGATGAGTGATGAGGATATTGTGATGGAAGTGGCAAAATATTCGACCCAGGTAGTAATACTGACTGGTGGTGAGCCAGGATTGTGGATTGATGAAAAGTTAGTTGATGCATTGCATCATGAAGGGAAGTATGTTTGTATTGAGACAAACGGCACTTGTCTGCTGCCTGAAAATATAGATTGGGTTACTTGTTCCCCTAAAGAAGGGGCGAAAATAAATCTAGATCGTATAGATGAGGTGAAAGTGGTTTATGTGGGACAAGATGTTTCTGCTTATTTGGATTTGTCTGCCAGTCATTATTTTTTGCAGCCTTGTTCTTGTGCTAATACAGAAGAAGTGATTGCTTACATTTTGCAACATCCAGAGTGGCGGTTGAGCCTACAAACTCATAAACTTTTGCAAATTCCTTAAGAAAGTAGAAGATATAAAAAAAGATTATCCAATGGCGTGGCATTGAATAATCTTTTTTGCACGGGAGGAGAGGCTCGAACTCCCGACACCCGGTTTTGGAGACCGGTGCTCTACCAACTGAGCTACTCCCGTGTTTGCGGCTGCAAAGGTAGTGTAATATTTGGAATATACAAACCTATTTATGAAAAAATATTGTTCATTATTCGTTTAATAGGCCTAACTCATTGAACATGACCCGGTATATTGCTGATTTTTTTTCAATGGGCAACGGGTAGGCACGGCTGGACGAAGGCATTCTGTATAATCGCATTGTCCGGTCTTCGAATTCGAAAGGTTCACTGGTTCCTACAACGGGTTCTTTTACCTTTATTTGTTCACGAATAATATCCGTTGCTTTTTGTCCTGTGGTTACAATGGCCTTGCACATTGGAATCTGCTTCAGTAGCAAACTGATATCTGTCTGTTCTACAACTTCCAGAAATTTGTCTGAGGCATTGTCCTGTAAACGGCGAACAGCTGAAGCGGTATCATAAAGTGCGATGCCTTTTTTGTTCAAAAGATCAATAATACGTTCCTTGTCAAATACCTTTTTGTCAGGATTCAGAAAGTGGTCTTTGTTTTGGAAAAATATTATTCCAAAAATACGCCACATATCATTTTGCAGATTGGGATAAAAGAATTCCATGCTCCATCGTTTCTTTTGTGGGGGAAAACTGCCTAACATCAGTAGTTTGGCGTTAACCGGTAAAAAAGGCTCTAATGGATGTTCTTCTATATTTAATAAGGATTTCATAAAATCTTTAATGATTATTCTTTTGGCTTTGGTTCTTTTTTAGCCAGTAATACAATGTTATACACATATTCCGTCATCCAGTTTTCAGAATATCCTAAGGCTTGTTTGTATTTACGGATGGCAACACAGGTCTTGTGTACGCTTTCGTCTTTCCAGTCGGTCTTGGTCATGATATCATGAATTGTTTTCTCGGTCATGTTACGTAACATTTTTTTCATTACGCTGGGCATACGGAATTTCCATTGCATCAAATTACCTATCAGCATCATCAAGTCATTGCTGAATCCTTGGAACATAAAAAGATAAGTCTTGACATCATTTACATTCTTGCAATTCTTTTTTATAGAACCGTCAATTTCTTTAAAGAAATCATCACTTAGACCATAAAGTTCTACTAACATCTTTTTGCAGCGTGACTTCTCAGCAATTCCCAACTTGTTGTTTTGGGTCGGTATTTTAAGGGTGCGTTTGAAAACTGCCATGTCTGGCAAAAAATTAATATTTGTGATACCTATGTTGCAGGCCATTACAGACTGATAATATACACGGATTAGTGTCATGAAGTCTTCCATACCACCTATGCGGCTTGTTTCTTCTCCTTCTGTCTGTTTTTTACCAAATAATTTTGAAAATATGCTCATTGTGTTCTTAAATTATATTGTTTTCCTGTCTGCAAAGATAGCGATAAAAACTGAAACATTTTTGATTAAAATCCTTTTGTTTTACTATTTATCATTTTTATTGAATGGTTGATGCCGGGGGAATTGCTTTGTGTTACCAGCATTCCAAATCATTTTCAATATCTTTCATTCTGTCTTTGGTGAAAACTGGATTTTTGACCCCGTTACGTTTCTGAATTCGATAGTCTTCCAATAGACGGAATGCATATTTCCCTAGTAAAGTAATGGCTATCAAGTTACAGATAGTCATAAATCCCATTGCCATATCGGCCAGGCTCCATGCCAGTTCCAGACTGGCCAATGCCCCAAACATAACCATTCCTCCCACTGCTATACGATAAATGGGGATAGCCCATTTCCGATGAGTTATGTAACGTACATTGGCTTCACCGTAATAATAATTTCCCAAAATGCTGCTATAGGCGAAAAACAGAATTGCCACCGCCACATAAATAGTTCCGATGTTGCCTATTTCATTATTCAGTGCCATTTGAGTAAGTTTTATTCCATTGGCTTCTTTTGTGGAGGCTACTCCGCTGAAAAGAATGATGAAAGCAGTGCAGGTACATATGACAAGTGTATCGGTAAAAACTCCCAATGTCTGAATTAATCCTTGTTTTACAGGATGGGTAACATCGGCACTTGCCGCTACATTGGGTGCGGAACCCATACCGGCCTCATTGCTGAATAATCCACGTTTGATTCCTTGCATTAATGCCATGCCTATACCTCCGCTTAATGCCTGTTCCCAGCCAAAGGCATTCGCTATAATCAATTCAATAACTTCTGGCAAATGCTTTGCATTTACAATTACGATGAAAAGGGATAAAAAGATGTATCCCAATGCCATGACAGGAACAATAATGCTACTTACTTTAGCAATACGCTGAATGCCTCCGAAGATGATAATTAATGTGAGCGAGGTCAGTATCACTCCCATTAGGCTGGGAGGAATATTGAATGCTTCTTCGAAAGCGGCACAAATGGTATTGCTTTGTACTGAATTAAAAGCAAATCCAAAAGTAAAGATAAGCAAAAAGGCAAACAAAACTCCCATCCACGGCTGTTTTAATCCTTTTTTCATGTAATAAGCTGGCCCGCCAACGAAAGAATTATGTCCGTGTACTTTATATAATTGAGCCAATGTGGACTCAATAAAAGCGCTGCTGGCCCCAAAAAGAGCAATTACCCACATCCAGAAAACTGCACCCGGACCACCCAAAGTAATGGCGGTGGCGACTCCTGCCAAATTGCCTGTTCCTACGCGGCTAGCTATGGAAACGGCAAAAGCTTGAAAAGAGGAAATATGGTGTTCGCGACCTTCTGTCTTGCCTGTAGAATCACCTAATAGACGTATCATTTCTCTTATCATGCGGAATTGTACGAAATTTGTTTTAAAAGTAAACCAAAATGCACATCCTAACAGCATGATGATCAAAATATAAGTCCAAAGCACATCATTCACTCTGCTGATTAATAGGGTCAGTATATCCATTTTACTTATTCCTTGTTTAATTTAAAATAGAACTTATGTCCATGGAAAACAAGTTCCACTAGACCAAAACGGATAAAGTCTGCTAATAGTTCACAAGTTGTCTTGTGGTTTAACCTGCAAAGTTTGCAACATTGATTTAATGAAAGTTTCTCTTTTTCTTTCAAGGCATCCAGTAACCGTTGCTCTCTTTCGGTAAATGTTACAAGTGCTCCTTCAGGTTTCTTGCTGTGTTGCCACATCTTTAGATGGACGGGAGTGGCCAGTATGTTTTCGTCTTTGATGCGGATATAGGCCCATGGCTTATTCGTTTCATCTAGGGCATATACAGGTTTAGAAACCGTTTCGTTAATACGTATTTCCAATACAGTCTTTCCTTCTACCTTGTAAGTCTGCGTTTCCAGTTCTACTTTGGGCTTGCAATACATGGTTGCTGCTGCTTCTATCATATATATTTCTTCGTCAGAGCGGACTCCTGCTATTTTGCCATTGTCCTTTACTCCTATTAACAGCCTGCCGCCCTCGGTATTGGCGAATGCGGAAAGGCTACGGGCTATTTTGCGTGCGTCCGAAATCTCGAATTTGAAATCCTGATGACAGTGTTCTCCCTCCGAGACAAGCTGTCGTATGTATTGTGTATCCGTTAATGCTTTCATTTCAATTGCAAAAATAGGAAAAATGAAACATATTGTGGGTATCGAATGATAAAAAAGCCGATATTAGTTTGTCTGTTATCAAGCTTTTTGCTTCATTTGCAGTGGAATAAAAATAATTAGCCTTTAAAATCTATGGGAATAAGAAAAAAATGTTTGATCATTACATTATTATGCTTTTCTAGTCTGATGCATGCAAGTGAATTCATGTTTAAACATTTGGAGGTGAAAGATGGTCTGTCAAACAATCAAGTCCTTGATATATTTAAAGATTCCGAAGGTTTTATGTGGTTTGCCACAGCTTCCGGTTTAAATCGGTATGACGGGTGCCAGATGACTTTGTTTCGTAGTAATAATGCTGATCCGGCTTCTTTACCTGATAATTATATCAAAAGCATACAAGAAGATTATAAAGGAAATTTATGGATTCTTACCGGTGTGGGTTATGTCATTTACAACTCGGAATCAGAAACATTTGATAGGGAGGTGCATGCATGGCTATGTGAAGTCGGTATTGACGGAACTCCAGCATTAGTATATATAGACCATAATAAAAATATGTGGTTTTATATAAAAGGAAAAGGCTGTTATTTGTACATTCCGGAATCTCAATTACTGTATCCGCTTTTGTTTGATACTCATCAGTTGCCAGAAGGTGATATTACGGACATTGTAGAATGTAGCAAGGGAATCTTGTTGGTATATAATACCGGAAGACTTGTTTGTTTGGATACTCGGACAAATGAGATTAAATGGCAGCAGGATGATTTGGTTGGGGAATTGGGAACTGACAAGCAGGGAATTTTCACTCTGTTTGTAGATCGTGATAATGATATATGGATGTACAGTCCGCTTGGAATATGGGTTTATAATCCGGAACAGGAAAAGTGGCTGTCTTGGCTGACAAATATTATCAAGCGTCGGTCTCATAACATGGTCCGTGCTGTATCACAGGATAAGCAGGGGCGTATATGGATAGGAACAGATCAGGATGGCATTGATATATTGGATAAGAAGACAGGGGAAGTGAGGCAGTTGCGGAACAAGACAGGTGATGAACGTAGTTTGCAAAATAATACAGTAATGGTTCTATACGAGGATTCCAGTGAAACTATGTGGGTGGGGACTTATAAAAAAGGAATTTCCTATTTTAATGAGTGTGCTTTTAAATTTGGTGCAGAGTATATAGGAGATATTAGTTGCATTGAAGAAGACAAAGAGGGGTATGTGTGGCTGGGTACCAACGATGTCGGTATCATATATTGGAATTCCGTGACTGGCAACCGGGCTGCTTTTCCACAGAAAGGTATGGATAAACTCACTACTGATGCTATTGTTTGCATTTTGAAAGCCGGTGATGGGAAACTTTGGATTGGTACTTTTGGGGGAGGCTTGATTTGTTATGATAACGGTCGTATTATTCATTATAAAAAAAACATACCGGAACGGCAAAATTCTTTGGCTCATAATAATGTATTGGCTTTGGCTGAAGATAAGCAGGGGATTATATGGATAGGTACATTGGGTGGGGGAGTGCAGAGTTTGAATCCCAAGACGGGTTTGTTCACCACTTATAATACAACTTCGGCCGGCTTGATATCCGATTATGTTTCCTCTTTGTGTATGGGAAAAGAGGGCTCTTTGTGGATTGGTACCGCTCAGGGACTTTCGGAATTGGATATTGAAACTAAAAAAGTGGTTAATCTGGAAGGTACTAAATCTGGTAAGGAATATTTTTCTGATCAGAATATAAGTCAGGTGTATGAGGATAGCCGTGGATTGATATGGATTGGTACATGTGAGGGGCTGAATGTTTATAATCCCAAAACGGATGAACTGATTATATTAGGAGTGGAGCAAGGAGTTTCCAGCCCTATCATTTCTGGAATAGTAGAAGATGGTAATGAAAATATATGGGTGACTACAGCACGTGGAATAACTAATGTCATACCGGCAGTAGATTTAAAAACAGGGCGCTATATTTTTCATAGTTGTGTTTATGATGACAAAGATGGTTTGCAAAATAGTGGGTTCAACCTGCGTTCCATTAAAAAATTGTCTTCTGGAGAAATTCTTATGGGAGGGCTGTATGGTATTAACCGCTTCCGTCCGGATGATATAAAATACAATAAAAAACGTCCCAGCGTGATGTTTACCCGTTTGTTCTTGTTCAATGAAGAAGTAGGGGTGGGTGAGGAATATGAAGGTAGGGTGATTTTGGATAAGGCGTTGAACAAGGTAGATCAGATAAAATTGAGTTATGAACAGAATATGTTCAGTGTACAATTTGCTTCTGATAACTATATTTTGCCGGAAAAAACGGAGTATGCTTATAAACTGGAAGGTTTCAATGAGGGTTGGATGACTACTGCCTTTGGCAAAGTGACTTATACTAATCTAGCTCCCGGAACTTATATGCTGAAGGTGAAAGCAGTCAACAGTGACGGATATGGTGGAGATGAAGAAGCTTCATTGAAAATTGTTATCTATCCTCCTTTTTGGCGTTCCGTTTGGGCATATGTTGTTTATAGCCTTTTGTTGGTTGCTGTATTGATATTGGGACGCTATTGGATTCTGCGTGGAGAACGGGATAAATTTAAAAAACAGCAAATAAAGCAAGAAATAGAGAGGAATCAGGAGAAGGCAGATATGAAATTGAAGTTCTTCACTCATGTCGGCCACGAATTACGTACTCCGCTCACTCTTATTATCTCACCGTTGGAAACGCTGATGAAGGAATATCAATCGGATGCTGCTCTGATGGATAAATTGAATATAGTGCAACGCAATGCATTAAGGTTGTTGAATCTTGTAAATCAGTTGTTGGATTTTAGGAAAATTGATGTGAATGGATATTATTTAAGTCTGTCTGATGATGATATCATCTCTTGTATTCATACGATTTGTGATTCTTTTATCTCTTTGTCTGAAAAGAAAGATATTTCTCTCATTTTTCATTCAGCAGTTCCTTCGTTGAATATGTTGTTTGATGGGGATAAAATGAGGGAAGTGATGATGAATCTGCTTTCCAATGCTTTAAAATTTACTTGCAATGGTGGACGAGTTGATGTGTCTGTCGGTTTAGTAGAAGGACAGGATTCTCGGGAAATGCTGGAAATCAGAGTGGTTGATACAGGTGTCGGCATTAAAGAAGAAAACAGAGAACGCATTTTCGAACGTTTTTATCAAGTGGATAATCCGGATATGAATATCTCAGATGGCGGAGGTGGTCTGAGTATTGTACGTGATTTTGTCACACTTCACGATGGCACGGTGAACGTAATGGATAATACTCCTGTCGGTTGTGTTTTTGTTATCCATATCCCGGTAAAGCGTTCCGAGAGTAAACCGACGAAGATAGAACAGGTGCAAGTTACAGATAAGCCGGTAGAAGACATTTCCACACTTCAGATTCCGGAGTTTTATATGGCGTCTAATGCCGGGGAGGAATCGGAAGAAGAACCAAACCATATAATAACAATAGAAGGACTGGAGGAGGATATCCGAAGATTAGAATCTGGTAATACGGAAGAAATTGCAGAAGAAAAAAACATAGAAACAATCTCAGCCGTTGCTCCACAAAGAGCAACGGTGATTCAATTGATTGAGGGTGAGGATAATGAGATGATAACTCATATTATTCCACCGGAGGAGTTGCCGGAAATGGTGACTGCTGTTCCTGAAGAAAAAAGTGAACAGAAGTTGAAAACGGTTTGGAATCATGCTTATATTGATTTCAAACCTAGTGGGACTGCTATAACTTCGATGGATGAAAAACTGATAAATCATGCTGTGAAATATGTAGAAGACAATATTGCACGCAGTGATTTGTCTGTAGAAGAGTTAAGCAAGGAATTAGGGATGAGCCGCGTTCATTTATATAAAAAGTTATTGGCTATTACCGGTAAGACTCCTATCGAGTTTATTCGTATAATTCGTTTACAGCGGGCTGCCCAATTACTCCGTGGAAGTCAACAGAATATTTCGGAAATAGCCTATCAGGTGGGCTTTAATAATCCGAAATATTTCAGTCGGTATTTTAAGGAAGAATTTGGTATACTACCTTCGGCTTTTCAATATAGACAAGGCAGATAGTTCTCAATATTTTATAGTGTCATTTAAAGTGTGTATCGGAGTTTCGTCAACAGACATACGTTCTGTAACAGATTTCATCTATGAGTAAAAACAATTCCATTTTATTATTGTTTTTATTAGTAATAGTCATACATTAAAACCAATATAGAATGGAACATACAGTTATACATGACGAGAAAGTAGACCGTTTCGAAGTATTTGAATCGGGACAAATCGCCTATTTGCAATATGATGAAAAGAACGGAGTTTTGGATATCCTTCATACCATAGTTCCCCCACAGTTGGAAGGGCAGGGAATAGCTCAGGCTTTGACCGAGGCCGCTGTGAGATATGCTTCGGTTGTAGGGCTTAAAATACGTCCTACTTGTTCTTTTGCAAAAATGTTTTTTACCCGGCATACCCAATATAAAGACATGTTGGTGGAGTGAGAAATAAAATCAGACACGGATTGTATAAAATGCCGTGTCTGATTCGTTTTTAACTCTCTTATCTTTATATATATTTAATCACATTGTTTGTGGGTCATAATATCCAATACTAGTTTATCGGTTTCATTCATGCCTTGTGAACCAATTCTGGTCAGGTTGCGGATGCTGCGGTCCACATCATTGTCAATGATACCTTCTACAGAAGATACACATTTATGTTCCATCGCTAATATAGCTGAAAATACAGCAGTAGAAACACCGCTGCTTAATTTCAGAGCACAACTGGGCTTGGCTCCGTCACAAATCATACCTGTCAGGTTAGCGATCATATTCTGTACGGCAAAAGTGATTTGCTCGTAAGTGCCTCCCATCAAATAAGTGATACCACAGCTGGAACCTGTTGCAGCCACTACACAGCCGCATAGTGCAGACAGACGTCCCAAGCTTTGTTTGATGTAAATCGCTGTCAGGTGGCTAAGTGTCAGTGCGCGGATCAATTCTTCTTCTGATTTATGGTTATCTTCGGCATAGACTACTACCGGTAAAGTAGCTGTAATTCCTTGGTTCCCACTTCCTGAATTGCTCATGACAGGAATCATAGCTCCCGCCATACGTGCATCGCAAGCTGCCGAGGTATAAGAAAGGATGTGGGTAAATGTATTACTTCCCAATATTTGTTCTTCGCTTTTGCTGCTTTTCAGAATCTTGCCTAATTCGTGACCGTAGTTTCCTTTGAAAGAACGTTCTGCCGCTGCTTTGTTCAAACGTTTGGTCTCAAGAATAAAACGAATTTCATCCAATGGTGTGGTGGTGGCAAAATCGTACACTTTCCGCAAGTTCAACTCCGGCTCTTTTGCATCCTCATTGCAGGTGGAGGTAGTTTGTTTGTTTAGTAAAACTTGGTTGTTTAGGGCCACATATATAAAATTGGTATGCCCGCAAGCAATAATGGCCGTCGCTGTATCACCATCAGCTTCACAGATAATTTCGATATATAACTTTTCTTCTATATTCTCTTTCAGCCCGATAGAGATAGCTTGTGAGTCAATTAGTTTTTTACCCTCTGCTACGGCGTCAGGAGTGCTGTCTTTTAAGACTTCCAATTGATATTCGGATTTTCCGATTAATGCCCCTAAGGCGATAGCGATAGGTAGCCCAATCATTCCTGTTCCCGGGATGCCTACTCCCATGGCGTTCTTAAGAATATTGGCGCTGAGTAAAGCTTTAATCCTTTCAGGTCTTTTACCTAGTGTTTCTGTTGCTTTTGCTACACAAAGGGCTACGGCTATGGGTTCTGTGCACCCGATAGCCGGAACGACCTCGCGATTTATAAGGGCAATGATTTGCTCTCTTTCTGGTTTGGCGATCATAGTAGATAATTATTAAGGGGTCTTGCAAAAATCTTTTTGAAAGTGTGTCAAAACTCGGATAAAACTATCGTTTCGTTTGTCTTTTCCTTTTTGTTGATTTTCAGAATATTTTTCATTAAAGAATATTCTGAAAGAATAAAATGATAGGTTTATTTAGTTTTGACACTCCTTCGACTTTTGACACACTTTGGTTATTTTTTATAGTTTTGTAATCCGGTCTGGAGGAAATCAACATATTTGTCTATATCCTCATCATATGAATATGATTTATTCAACGGTTTTCCCTCATTGTCAATCAATACATAGAAAGGTTGTGCATTGGCACCGAATTTAGAGCGTTGCAGGTAACTCCATTTATCACCGATCGTGCGTAGTGTACGTTCCTTACCGTTCTCCATCACTTTGATGTGTTCGGGCAATGGAGTTTTGTTATCAACGAACAATGTAATCAGTACATAGTCCTCAGTCATCAACTTGTTTACTTTCGGATCAGTCCATACAGCAGCTTCCATTTTACGGCAATTTACACATCCGTAACCTGTAAAGTCAAGCATTACCGGTTTTCCGGTACGTTTTGCATATTCCATACCGGCATCGTAGTCATCAAACTGCGCATGTACTTCATTGGTGTATAAGTTGAAGTCTTGTGTATTCATGGGAGGAGCAAATGCGCTGACAGCTTTCAAAGGAGCACCCCATAAGCCCGGTACCATATATACAGCAAATGCAAGTGAGATAAGAGCCATAAAAAAACGGGCAACACCTACTTTATCATCATCATCATCGTGAGGGAATTTGATCTTACCCAGCAAATAGAAGCCTAGCAAAGCGAAAATCACAATCCACAAAGCAAGGAATGTTTCACGGTCTAGAATTCCCCATCCATAAGCCAAGTCAGCAACCGACAGGAATTTCAAAGCAAATGCGAGCTCAAGGAAACCTAATACTACTTTAATTACATTCATCCAACCACCGGATTTAGGCATGGATTTCAGCCAAGACGGGAACATGGCAAACAGTGTGAATGGCAACGCTAATGCAAGAGCAAAACCTAACATGCCGATAGCAGGGGCAACTACACTACCTGTAGTGGAAACTTCTACCAACAAAAAGCCGATGATAGGACCTGTGCATGAGAATGAAACCAAAGATAGGGTGAATGCCATCAGGAAGATACTTAACAAACCACTGGTCTGTTCCGCTTTACTGTCTACTGCATTGCTCCATTTTGAAGGAAGAGTAAGTTCGAATGCTCCAAAGAAAGAGGCTGCAAACACAATTAGCATCAAGCAGAAGAATATGTTAAAAATAGCATTTGTGGAAAGTGCATTCAAGGCACTGGCACCGAATATCAAGGTTATGGCAAGACCTAATAATACATAGATCACTACGATAGAAGCACCATATGTCCATGCATCACGGATTCCTTTCTTTTTGTCTTTGCTACGTTTTAAAAAGAAACTTACCGTCATTGGGATGATAGGCCATACACAGGGCGTAAATAAGGCAAGTAATCCACCGATAAACCCGGCAAAGAAGATGTAAATCCATGAACGGTCTTGTTGTGATGTCGTTTCGCCAAATGCGTTCAGCTCTTGGATAACCGGAGTCCAATAATCTTGGACAGCAGTGTCATTGCCGATCAGGGCGGCAGTTGTAGCACTATCTGTTGCGGTAGTTGCAGTAGCTGTTTCCGCTACAGGAACTTCCGTTATGGCTGTTTCTGTTTTTGCAGGTTCAGTAGTCTTGCTTGTAGTGGCAGCGGCAACTCCTTTTCCGGAGAAAGAGAAAGAAACTTCAGTAGGAGGCAGACAGTTTTCATCGTTGCAGGCACCGAATTCCATATAACCTTCTATCATATAGGTAGCGCCCGTTATTTTTAGTTTCTGAATGAAAATGGCAGTGTTCTCAAAGTAACGTAATTTCATTTCAAACACCTTGTCGAAGTTTTCAATTTCTTTACCTTGTGGAGTGAGCTTTCCTACTAATTCTACTCCTTCTATCTTGTCTACGTTGAAAGTTGCGGAGATAGGACCTCCCGAAGGAAGATCAGTGGAATAAACGTGCCATCCGGCATCAATCTTACCAGTGAATACTATTTGTGCTTCCGTATCGGAAATCGTCTTTAACTCGGTTTTGAATTGTACCGGATCTTGAATCTGGGCAACTGCCGGAAGCAATGCCATAACGATTAAGAGGCAACTTAAAAAAAACTTCTTTTTCATTACGTATTATTTAAATTTGGATTAATGTTCATACCGCAAAGTAAGGGATAATATCTTAGATATGCCTCTTTATACCTATATTAATATCGGCAATTGCTGTTTTCAGAATAAAAAAAAGAGCAAAAAGATAACCTATTGCTCTTTTTGAAGTTCCATAACTTTGTTCCTATATTGGGAGGGAGTCATTCCCACTGAGGATTGGAAAAGGTTATAAAAGGTGGAAATGGAGTTAAATCCCAGCTCTGTAGAAATGGCTTTCAGCGGAGTTTCGTTATTGGGGTCGGATAATAGACGGATAGCTTCTTCAATACGGAAACGGTTTACATAATGAGTGAAGGATAGTTTGGATTGTTCATTGATGATACGTGATAGATAAGTACGGTTAGTTCCTAATATTTCTGCTACTTTGTCTTTTGTTATAAAATTGTCTTTGTAAATTTTTTCTTCTCTCATAATACGCTCTAATGTACGGAAAAGTTCTAAACTTTTCTCGTCGGTGAGTGAGGAGGAAGCATATTTTTCGGAAGTAGAAACCATGGAGGGGGCATTGGTTTCCAATTCTTTTATACGGCGATGCAGTTCCGTTTCTCTTTTGATTGCTTCTTGATTTTGCTTGACTATACTTAAATAAAGTTTGTTTTTACGGTGGTAGAGGTAATAAAGCAATCCTAGAACAATCACAATGATAATAAGAATAAATGTCTGTTGTTGTATACGCTGTTCTTTCTGCATTACATCCAGTTTGCTTTGTTTTATCAAATTTTCCTGCCGCTCAGAGTCGTATTTGAATCGCATTTCACTTAAATCTCTTTCTTTGTCCTTGTTGAAAAGACTGTCGTTTTCCAAACGGAATATTTTATAATATTTCAGTGCGTCATGATATTGGTGCAATTGCTCATAGCAGGTGGACAGATTTTCGTATAGTTCATTGCGATGGATGGCGTTGACGCGTGCATAAGAAATAGCTATTCCTTGTTTTAACAATAAAATAGCTTCTGGTTGTTTGTTTTGCTGCATTAGTATACGTGCATATCCCAAATGGGCATAGACAATAGAGGAAGTTTGTGCCGCCTGTTTGTCCTTCATGGCTTTTTTGTAATATTCCAAGGCCTGGGCATATTCACCCATATCATATAATATATTGCCAAAGAGATTGTAGGTATGGGCTTGGTCGTAGAAATCATTTTCCAGCATCAATGTTTCGGCTTCATGTATATATTTCATTGCTTCCTCATTCTGTTTCATTAAAAAATACATATAGGCAGAATTTACTGCACCGGAATAAATGATGTATGGATTACGCATACTGTGTCCTAATTCATAACATTCTAATGCGTATTTGATACCGGCTGTATCTTTTTTGAGGTAATAGATGTTTGCTAAATTGCCTAAAAGCAAAGCGTATTGTTGTTGGAAATTATTTTGTTGTGCCAACTGGATACCTTTATAAAGCCATCGTATGGCACGGTAATAATCGGTTTCAATATTTGCAGAGTAGAGTCCGAGACTACCATAGACGGAACAAAGGGTGGAGTCATTATTCAGTTTGGTTGCTAGTTCAAGAGAAAGGTTCAAGTTTTTTTTGGCTATTTTTTCCCGTCCGCTCATCATTTGTGCTTGTGCTTGGTAGATATATGAATAGAGTTGGAGTAGAGGATTTTTAGTCTTGTCCGCTACGTTTTTCATAATCTCGGCGTAAGTGATGGTTTTGGAATAATCTCCTTTATTTAAATAGTATTGGCATAGAAACTTTAATGCATCCCCGTTATCAGGTTCTTTCCTAATGATCTCCAACTGTTTCTCAAGGATGACGGGGCGCTTTTGTGCATGTACACAAAAGGATATTCCCAAAAGTAACAGTAAGAAAAGACATTTTAGTTTCATATGCTTTTTTTCGGTTGAGAGTGCAAATATAATAAAACCTTTAATTTTTCTTGTTCAAAAGTCTTGCATATTTAAAATAAAGTCGTACCTTTGCAACGCTTTCAACAAAAAGCACTTCTGAAAGGAAGTTTTGGAGAGGTGGCAGAGTGGTCGATTGCGGCGGTCTTGAAAACCGTTGTACCGCGAGGTACCCGGGGTTCGAATCCCTGTCTCTCCGCTGGAAAGAATTGCAAAACAAAGAAAATCCCTGTAAATTAATACTTTACGGGGATTTTTTGTTTTTGGTGCATGGCAAAAACAAGCATATCAAAGCATTCTTTCGGTGTACTATTCGGTGTACCTGGTCTTATGCTTACATATGTGATATCTTCATGCTCTCAAAAAAGATCAAGAACTTTTCAAAAAAGACGACGACCTTTTTAAAAAAGAACAGGAACTTTTTTAAAAACGTCTTGGTCTTTTTTATTGTTACCAATGCATCGTAAACCGTCATTCTGTGGAGGTACAGACCTTTCATGCGTACTTTTTGCGGGGAAAAAGCCTAAAACACCCTACTTTATATCAAGTCGAAACGATCTATAAGAAAATGGTATGTGGCTGAAAACAAGTAATTTATGTGGAAATATACTTCAAAACATTGTGAGAGTATGAGAGCATGAATGAGAGCAATTTTTTTTATCCTTACTACATAAACCGTTAATAATAAACCTGTTATATATGCAGTGAGGGCATGAGGGTATACATGGCTCGAACTTTTCTTTGGAATATGCAAAACGGCTATATTCCACGATATAGGAATATATGCCGTTTTGATAGAGGGGAAATTTTTTATGGTATATAATTCCAATAATCCATATTTGTAATGATTTGAACTATAATTTTACGATCTCCTTCTCGTATTTCGTTGGGAGCATTCTGAGATGCATACGATATTTTTGCGCCCACTCCTTTTGCTTTTAACATTTTATTGGGAACTCCTTTCTTTATAAGTGCATTGACTACAGCGTCTGCACGTTTTTGGGATAGATCCATATTGTATTGTGATGATCCTTTTGCATCAGTACATCCTGTGATGAGATATTTTTTGCTTGTGTCTGTCAGCATAATTTGAGCTATTTCATCAATGATAGTAGCTGCTTTAGGAGTTATTTCTGTTTTATCAAACTCAAAATAGATATTGTTGAATAAATCACATAAAACATTGGGCTGGCTTGGAGTTTCTACAATTTGTTTCATGATTATAGGTTTTTCTATAACTTTTTCTATGATTTTTTCCACATATTGAATTTCCGGTTTGACTTTTAGGGATTTACCACCAATGCGCCACATCAATCGAATGCTTCCTTGCCATGAATTGGCTATATGTTTGTATGGCATGATGAGGTAGTCTCCTTGGAGTCCTATGCCAATGTTGTCATTAAGCCACATATTCACGCCTATTCCCAATGAAATAGGGATAAGATTTTGTTTATCTTTCCCTTCTTTAGTATAATCATTTGACAGATTCCATCCCATCTCCTCACTGTTGAATTCTTCCATCCCCTTATAGTTGATCTTAAAATTCTTGTACATATAGTTGGCTCCCATCCGTAGGAAAGGATCAATATAATTTGAATGGAGATATTCACCTAGACGCCACTGTAAACCGATTCCTGCCATACCTAGCCATCTTGATTCTTTACCGTTACGGACAGGATCGGAACTGTAGTCTAATGTTCCTTGTAAATCTAGATAAAAATGAGAGTTAAGTTCACGAGCAAAATATAGATTTCCTCCAAAAATAAAATCTTTTTTATTAGTACCTACAGTGTAACCGCCTTTATTATTAGTATGGAAATTAATGACATTAAAACGTGTCATTTGAAGTCCGGTTGCGCCTATACCTATTTCCCATGCTTTTTTATTATTATCGGCTGCTCCATTCTTTGCATTTTGTTGTGCATTTATAGGTAAACCGAAACATAATACTGAGGTAAAGCATAGTATGAGATGGATTTTATGTATATATATTTTCTTCATATTTTTATTCTTCATAGATAACTTGTACTTCGGGCAACTCATAAGAGCTGCTATAGTTTTCAATAATAAATGTTTTTTCATCCTTTCCTTTTCGGAGATAACCTTGATAATATCTATAGAAATATGAACTGTTGCCACTGTCAATGTATATGGATGAATTTAAAAATGGTGCGAATACTTTGAACGTTGGAACTTCTGCAGAAGATCTGTTATTAGAACTTGATGCTTCTTGTGAGCCAGCTGTTGAGGTATATCTGAATGTGATATATGCCATTTTAAGTTTGCTGGCTTCTTCTTCAGTATATGCTATCGGTTCTACATAGTCCATTCCATTTTCTTTAACGACACGTGTGGTCGATGATTTGTAAATTCTTGTAAAGTCTATTTTTGAAAAATCCAATTCACCTTCAGCAGATGAGAAACTGGGTGCTTCTCCATTGGATATTATTTTTAATTTTAATGTTTTTAGCGTAGGTCCCATTTGATAAGGAGCTAATAAACAAACACCATTCCATTGGAAAGTTTCTCCATAATAAGGTTCTCTAGCTTTTACAGTGTAATAAACGTCACTTCCATCCCAATATTCAGATTGATTGTTTTTGAATTTTCCGGGATTTTCTTGAATGAACCGATAGGTATAAATATAGTAATAATATCCTCCATTATTTGAACTATAACTTTGGTTTGAATATAGTTTTTTGTCTGGCAAAATACTGTTGGGATTATTTTTGTCAGAGACTCTATATGCGTCTAAATTCCTTGAACCACTATTAGGTAAATAAGAAGGGATATTTTGCCATTGGTCTTCCGGATTAACTTTTCGTTGTATATAGAAATATAGATACTGATAATCGTATAATGAATTTGAATTATCGCGGAGGATCATTCTCATGCGTACTCTATTAGGAACATATGTGTTTTTAGCGGATTCTTGCGGCAACTTTCCGGCTAGGGTTACTTCTTTTACCGTTCCCCAGCGTAAGTTTATGTCTTGTATTTCGGGTAAATCTTCTTTAGGTACAATAAACTCTCCGTTTTCATTGGTAATGTAAGTTTTTTCCGCATTGATACCCGGCATGCCTTTTACTTGAGCTTTTGGTGCGATTTGTCCAGTTTCATCATATACTTTATAGAGTACACCTCCATCAGTTGTGCGTACATATTCACCATATTCTGATTGAGAATATTGTGCAATAACATTAGGTATACCCTTAATGATGGTAACTTCTGTTCCCGGTTTTCCTGGTTCTCCGGGTTTGCCGTCTTTGCCATCTTCTCCGTCTTTGCCATCTTTCCCGTGTAGATAGTCATAAAAATCCTTTAACGTATTTTTTTCACAGTCCCATACTCCACCATTTTTGTGGTCAATAAGTGCATCTGTTGTACCGCAAAATTTAGCTAAGTCATTTTTCCACAGTTCATGTGCTGATAAACCATTGCTTCCGTTTATTCCGTCTTTACCAGCTAAATAATTGAAAAAATCATATTCTGAAACTTTGTCAGAAGGCCATTTTTGTCCTGGATTTTTAGGATCATTCATATTGCCTGTTCCTACAGTTTCTTTCCATAGTTCATAAGCGGATTTTCCATTGTTACCATTTGTTCCACTGAGGTAAGTGTAAAAATCTGCCATTGTAATTTTATCTTTGGACCATGCTGAATTATTTTTGTCTTTGATTTTATCATTTTTGACGTCATTTACCCATAATTCGTATGCAGATGCTCCGTTAACTCCTTTTTCTCCTTGAGCTTTTATTCTTGTATCAGTAGTACCTATCCACCAATTTCCGTTATTACCTATATGGGGAGATACGCCATCATCTCCTTTCTCTCCTTGAGCTTTTATTCCTGTATCGGTGGTGCCTATCCACCAGTTCCCATTTTTTATCACCGGGGTAAGTCCGTCCGCTCCTTTATCACCTTGTTCTCCTTTGGGACCTTGCACTGCAATCCCTGTATTGGATGTGCCTATCCACCAGTATCCGTCTTTAATGAAAGGGGTTAATCCATCGCTTCCTTTTTCTCCTTGAGCTTTTATTTTTGTATCGGATGTATTGATCCACCAGTTTCCATTAGGACCAATATAAGGGGATGTTCCGTCTTTACCATTTTCTCCTTTTTGACCTTGAGCCGGAAAATTTGTATCACGATTGCCAATATACCAATTACCATTTTCACCAACATGTGGAGTAATACCATTTTCACCATCTTTCCCTTTTAAATATAAAAAGAAATGTTCCATTGTTGTTTGGTCTTTGGGCCAATTTATATTGCCGCCAGCAACAGATTGTTTCCATAATTCATAGGCGGAAAATCCGTCTTTGCCATTAATTCCATCCTTTCCATCTTTGCCGATAGCTTTGATTTTTGTATCTTTATTGCCGATATACCAATTCCCATTTTCGCCAATATGAGGTGATTCTCCGTCTCTTCCGCTAAGAAAATCCCAAAAATCGGCTTCTGTATTTTTTGAAGAAGGCCAAATGAGCGAAGGGTCATGAGGGTTGGTGACATTACCTTGGGTGATCAGGATTTTCCATTGATCGTATGCAGACATTCCATCTTTTCCTTTGTCTCCTTTTTCTCCTTTAATATAAACTAAAAAGTCTGCTAAATCAACTTGGGTGGAAGGCCAGTTTATATGACCGGTTTCAACTTCTTCTTTCCATATCTCATAAGCGGATTTGCCATTGGTTCCCTGAGGACCTTGGGGTAATTCAAAATCAATACTGCTGCACGAGAAAAAAAATGTGCAAAGTAGCACTGATAATACATAAATTTTGCATTTCTTCTTTGTATACATGACTGTAAATTATTAAAAATGAATTGTTCTTTGTTGTTACATATTGGATAAACTCCGTTCTGCTTTATTGAATATTGTATCGTTGGGGGGCATGCAATTTTATATTTTAGGTTATTCTGCTGTGTGCGATTTACATTATAATAATATTCACATTTTATTTGGGTGCAAAGTTCTATATTTGGTACTAAAAAGAAGTTGCGTATTTAAAAGATTTGTTTGCATATAATCAGTTCTTTCTTTTATATCTGCATAAAAAGGTTTCCTATTTTTCTAAATGTTCGTTTTGGGATAGTTTTAAATGGTAGATGCTTTATATGATTTTACAGAGGGGTATATGTGATAAGTTTTCCATATATTGATGGTGGATTATGATTAGGTTTTGTGATATTTGTTATTATAGATGTATAGAAACTCTTAAAATAGATCCATATACCGAGATCAGGAAACAAACTTATTATTAGCTTTAGTGTGTATGATGGAGATAACTATATTCATAATCTTTAGGATGCGGGATGTTTGTTTAATCGTTTGCAGAAACTGAATATGTTTCAAGAGAAGGTGTATCTCTTGATTCTTCTCCTTTTTTACGTATTTCGTTAGGAGTAGCTCCGATATTTCTTTTACAGTAGGTTGTAAAATGGGAGAAAGTCTTGAAATGATAGTCCAGCATTATTTGTTTGATGGGTAAAGTACTTTTTTTTAATTTGAATTCAATTTCATAAGATGTTTGTTTTTGTAACCATTGATATGGTGTATCTCCATGGAAGTTTTTTTTGAATAACTGTGTGAAAACAGTATCATTATATCCACATAAAACAGCTAGTTCTTTGGCTGTTCTGCAAGCTTTGTAATGTGTCATGACGGATACGAAGAATTGAAGGTCGTTAGATAGCGCATCACGGAAAATGGAGGCAATTTCATTCTTCTTATAGCAAATTTTAAATAATGAGAACAATTCATATTCTTTGGCTCGATGTAAGTCGGGAATTTCTGTTCCATTTTTCATGTAATCGACCAGCAAATCTAAGTAGGAACGCATTAACGGATAAATGGGAAGGACTTCTACCGGTTTTACTTCTTCGATGGATATATCTTGCAGATACTCTATTGTTCTGCTATGTAGATAAGGAGCCACAATATTACATGCATGAATGACAAGTTGTACTTCATCCATTGCCTTGATTTTACATTGATGCAGGCTGCTGATGAAGAAAAATTCATTCTGCATTGCCATCAGAGGCATGGATTCTATATGATCTCTGAATAGGCATAATGATCCTTTTAGAACAAAACAAACTTGAAATTCATGGGTTTCGTTCAAGTTTTGGATAATCTCTCCTTTACTTATATGAAGACACCTGAATTGGCTGAATCTGGATAGCGCAAGAGGATCACGGTATAAATTCTTTAGTAAAAATAGCATTTCCATACATTATAAACATTTTAAGATAAAAAAAGTTTTGATACATCTATCCCGGACAAATATAACTTGATATTTAAAATGTTTTAAAGCTATAGGAGGAATATGCAACTAAATCATTGCTAATATGAAATTGAATCTTCTGTTTAAGAAAGAGTTTATCAACATATGAAATTATAAGGTATTTAAGGCCGGATGCTTTGGATGGTAGCTTATAAAGTGGAAGATGTTTACTGATTTTTTTTATGAGTGAATGTAAATAAGTGATTTGGAATGGAGATAAATCTAAGGATCTTTTTCTTATTGCAATGAACAATAAGGAAATTACAAATAAAAATCCGAATATAAGGCCGCTCATGTGATACTGATTACTAAGTATCGATTATATAAGTATTCCCCATCTTCGGGAGTATGGTTCAAAGTACAAAGCAACCATTGGCATAATGGATTATTTGTGTCGTGGGAACAATAGAAGTAAATAAGGAATGACGGACTACCTATAAGTAGGGTAAGTACTGTCAGAATCTCTATTGTTCTATGATGAAGTGTCTTGTTCACAGGCATTTCATGATGTGTCAATTTAATCATGCTTGCTTTTTTTACAAAATTGGTTATAGAAATACATACTGATAATACCTATTAATGGTGATAATTTTCGGCTTTATACCTAAAAATAAGTACTCATGTATTTTATGATGTATATGATTATCAGTAATAAAACCCCAATTTTTAGGTATTGTGTACTCTTGGTGGCAAGGGTAACTTTGCAACAAATTTGAAAACATAAAATAATAACTATTAATCAATAAAACTAAAGTATTATGAAATTGAAAAACTTTTTAGCGATGATGGCTATTGCATTGTGTGCAGTAGCATGTAGTGACAATGATGATAAAAAGGAAGATACCGTGATTCCGGCTCAGGAGGTTGCTGGTATTTACAATGGAACATTATCACTCTCAGTATCAGGAAATGATCAAGGAACGTCTGACAGTCAGGTGAAAATTACTGCGGAAGAAGGGGGAACTGTTCAAGTTCTTCTAGTTGGCGGTGCTGGTGAAGGAATGATGTCATTGCCGGATATTGCTATACCTGGAATTAAAGTGCATACCTCCGATAATGTCACTTATATTTTGCCGGAAAGTGCTGTTGATGTAACTGTTGGTTCTGTAAAATATACAGGAAGTTTACAAGGAACGATTAAGGATGAAAAGGCTGATCTGATCTTTACACTAAAGCCGGGAGCCATGCCTATGGCTATTACTGCGACTTTTGTAGGCACTAAATAGCATGAAAAGATATCTCTCTATTATAACCATACTGGGAATGATGCTTTTGCCATTCTCGGCATGTGATGGTATTTTGGAAGGAATATATGATAGTCCTGCTGCTTCGGATAGTAATGAATTGGGTTTTATAAGAACAGACCCTTCTACCCATTCGGGTACTATTTATATTGATGCTACTGATTATAGACGTTGGACTTTTATCGATTTCCATACACAAAAAGTAGATTCTGTAAATGTGACGGATTCTGAACAGAAAGAACCGGAGGAATGGGATATTGCTGTTCATCGTTATGATGTTAAAACCAATGCTGGAGCAGTATTGGAAACCGGTTTCACAGGTTTTTCTGCTTTACGGAATGCGGATGCGATGCCCGAAGGAGCCTATGTTGAGGATGTTTGGACTACCGCTAAGATAGCCATTGATATGTCAGGTATGATGGATGGTAATATTGTTTATATGGAATCCTATTATAATGAAGAACTATCCAAATGGTTGAATGTTGATAAAAGTAATATGCCACCTACCTATACTCTTTCAAACAAGGTTTATATGGTAAAGCTGAAAGATGGAACTTATGCGGCTGTTCGTCTCACAAATTATATGAATGCTAGTGGTGTAAAAGGCTTCATGACTATTGATTATATTTATCCGTTTGAATTGTAAACCGACATACGATATGCATAGACTACTCAGAAACGTGTGCTTGATACTGTGTTGGCTGATGGCGGTATCAGTATCAGCACAACGAATTATTTCGGGAACTGTATTTGATGAAAATAAAGAACCTCTGACGGGAGCAACAGTTTCCGTAAAAGAAAAAGTAACTTTGGGAACCACTACGGATACACAGGGAAAATACATGTTGAAATTACCCGATAATAGAGAATATACTCTACAGGTTTCATACATGGGGTATATCTCGCAGACTCATAAAGTGTCTGTCAGTAAAACAGGTAAAGTTGATTTTATACTGAAAGAAGATGCTGTAAATATGGAAACTGTAGTTGTAACGGGAACCCGTACTCCGAAACTCCTGAAAGATGTTCCCATTGTAACTCGTGTCATTACTGCCGATGAAATAAAAAAAGTAGATGCTACCCATATTGGAGATTTACTTCAGGCAGAACTGCCGGGAATTGAATTCTCTTATTCCATGGACCAGCAAGTTTCTCTCAATATGCAAGGATTTGGTGGAAATGCTGTACTTTTTCTGGTTGATGGTGAGCGTCTGGCAGGTGAGACTTTGGATAATATAGACTACAACCGATTGAATATGAGCAATGTGGAGCGTATTGAAATTGTAAAAGGTGCGGCTTCTTCACTCTATGGTTCGAATGCGGTAGGAGGAGTGGTAAACATCATAAGTAAAGTGCCTGCGGAGCCTTGGACTGTGAATCTCAATGGACGTTACGGGGCTTATAATGAGCAGCGTTATGGAGGAACAATAGGTTTCAATGTTGGAAAATTCAATAGTGTGACTAATGTACAGCATACCCAAGTAGATGAAAAAGATTTGGCAGATGGAAAAACAAATGAGGAAACGGAGGATTGGGCATTTAAAAAGGTGTATGGTGATAAAACTTGGAATTTCAAAGAACGTTTGGTCTATACTGCTAATGACCATCTGAAACTGACGGCACGTGCCGGATATTTTTTTCGTGAACGTGAGAAGTCACAGACTAGTAAAGACCGTTATCGAGACTTCAGTGGTGGGGTGAAAGGAAATTATGTATTGGATAAAGATAAGGATCTGGAAATAGCTTATTCTTTCGACCAGTATGATAAGAGCGACTACTTGCCGCAAGACGCTAATGATGTACGTGATTATAGTAATGTACAACATTCGGTTCATACTTTTTATAATCATACTTTTGTCGGTAAGCATATTCTCACCGTGGGTGGTGATTATATGCGTGATTATTTAATGTCCTATCAGTTTGCCAATAATGGAAGTAAACATCAGTATACAGTGGACGGCTTTGCACAGTTTGACTGGAACCCGACGAAATATTTCAATGTCATCACAGGATTACGTTTTGATTATTATTCAGATTCCGATATTAATCATTTCTCTCCCAAATTAGGACTGATGTATAAAATAGGAAACTGTTCATTGAGAGGTTCCTATGCCGGTGGTTTCCGAGCTCCTACTTTGAAAGAAATGTATATGAATTTTGATATGGCAAGTATTTTTATGATTTATGGTAATCCTGACTTGAAGCCTGAAACCAGCCATAATTTTTCTCTTTCGGCAGAATATATGAAAGGTCGTTATAATTTGACGGTGACAGGTTTCTATAATGTAGTTGATAATCGTATCACTACGGCGTGGAGTGAGGCGTTGAAAGGGCAGGTATATACCAATATATCAAATATCAGGATATCCGGTGCCGAGGCAAATGCTTCCGTCAAATATCCTTGTGGACTGTCGGCACGTTTATCTTACGCCTATACACATGAGAATATAAAGAAAGGGCAACCTGTCATTTCAAGTACTCGCCCGCATACGGCTACTGTCCGTCTTGAGTATGACAAGCATTGGAAGAACTATGCGTTTAATGTTGCTTTGAACGGACGCTTTCTGTCCAAGGTGAATACGGAGGAATATACTTCGAACACTTCTTATGAAGAAACTGAGAAAGTGACTTATCCGGCGTATACAATGTGGAAGCTTACGTTGTCTCAGAAAGTATGGAAAGGTGTTGATATGACTTTGGCGGTAGACAACCTGTTTAATTATGTCCCTTTCCGTTATTATAATAATTCGCCTGCTACTAAAGGAACAACTTTTTCAGCCGGTTTGTCATTGGATATAGAACAATTGTTCAAATGAAATTTGGCTGCTAATACTAAATAAACTATGTGATTTAAATAAAGATATGAAGAAGAAACAATTATTGATTGGCGGAGGGATAGCAGTCATCTTGCTGCTTTTGTTTGGTGTATGGAATCTTTGGTTCAGTGCAACTAAAGTGGCTTTCATCAACTATCAGGTAATCAGTTTAGGGCAGATATCTAAAGCTAATGACAATTCATTTATTAAAATCAGTGAACTGAGCACAGATGATCTGAACCGATTGGCCGGTTATGATATGGTATTTATCAATGCCATGGGATTAAGGATTACTGAAGAGCAACGTGCGCAAATACAAAAGGCAGCCGATGGTGGTCTGCCGGTATTGACTACTGCCGCTACCAATCCTGCAAACAAGATTATTTCATTGGATTCCATCCAAGCGGATACATTGAAACATTATCTGTCTAATGGAGGACGTCGTAACTATCGCAGTATGCTGAATTATGTGCGTGTGCATATTGATAAAAAACTATTCTCTGTGTCTGAACCGGAAGCCGTAATGAAACGTGCCGATGATGTGCTTTATCACATGGATCCAAAGAAACCCGAAGACGAAGAGTTGGGTTTCAATACGGTAGCCGGATACAATACTTTTCTGCAACATAACGGCTTGTGGAAAGAGAATGCTCCGCGTATTATTGTGACCGGTCCGATGGGTGAACCTTCCGGGCTTATTGCTAAATTGGAGGAAACTGGCAATATGGTTTATCCTATACGTTCCATGCGTTCTTTTATTCAGAACCATGGAATTGATTCTGTCCGTCCGTCTGCTATTATCAATATGGCGCATGGACGTATGGGTGAACCTATTGTAGATTATCTGGCGAAACAGAATATACCGCTTTTCTCTCCATTGAATGTAAATCGCTTGGTAGAGGAGTGGGAGAGGGACAAGATGGGGATGAATGGCGGCTTTATGTCACAAAGTATTGTTACTCCCGAGATAGATGGAGCTATCCGTCCGTTCGCTCTTTTTGGACATTATAAGGATGAGGAGGGTTTGCAACACGCTTATGCTATTCCAGAACGCTTGGAAACTTTTGTAGAAACAGTTAATAACTATATTGCTCTGCAGCGTAAACCCAATAGTGAGAAACGCGTTGCTATTTATTATTATAAAGGTCCTGGTCAGAATGCACTGACTGCGGGTGGTATGGAAGTGGTTCCTTCACTTTATAACTTGTTGCAGCGTATGAAACGCGAGGGCTACAAGGTGGACGGTTTGCCTACCTCTTCGAAAGAATTGGAACAGATGATACAATCTCAAGGAGCCGTATTTGGTTCGTATGCCGAAGGAGCTTTTGATCGGTTTATGGAAACCGGCAAGCCCGAACTCATAACAAAAGAACAATATGAGGGTTGGATAAAGAAATCCATTCGTCCTGAAATGTATGCCGAAGTAATAGCTGCCAATGGTGAATTTCCCGGAGCATATATGACTACTTCCGACGGCCGTTTAGGAGTAGCTCGTTTGCAATTTGGAAATGTGGTGCTCTTGCCACAGAATGCGGCCGGTAGTGGGGATAATGCATTTAAAGTAGTACATGGAACCAATGCAGCTCCTCCACATACTTATATTGCTTCTTATCTGTGGACACAATTCGGATTTAAAGCTGATGCGTTGATTCATTTCGGTACTCATGGCAGTTTAGAGTTCACTCCGCGCAAACAAGTTGCTTTGTGCAGCAATGACTGGTCCGACCGTCTGGTAGGTGCATTACCTCATTTTTATATTTATTCCATCGGCAATGTAGGTGAAGGGATGATTGCTAAGCGTCGTTCGTATGCAGGATTGCAATCTTATCTTACTCCACCTTTTATGGAAAGTAGTGTCCGCACCATTTATCGTGAACTGACTGAGGCTGTCAAAACATACAATAATTTACTTCCGGCCGATGGGCAGGCTGTACTGTCTACCGGAAATAAAGACGCTTTGAACCGTGCTTCATTGGCGGTAAAGAAACTCACGGTGAAACTGGGCATCCATCGTGAATTGGAATTGGATAGTCTTCTTACTGTTCCTTATGCCGAGGAAGATATTCAGCGTATAGAAAATTTTGCAGAGGAACTGGCAAATGAGAAGATTACAGGTCAGCTGTATACGATGGGGATTCCTTATGAACCCATTCGTATTACTTCCAGTGTGTATGCTATGGCTACCGAGCCGATAGCCTATAGTCTGTTGGCATTAGATAAACTACGTAATCGTGCGGACGGACAGGTAGAGAAACATCGCACTCTTTTTACTCAGCGTTATTTAGAACCTGCACGTGATTTGGTCACTCGTCTGTTGGCTGATCCATCGTTGGCTTCTGATGAATTGATTTGCCGTATTACTGGCATTACTTCCGATGAACTTGCTAAAGCACATGAAATCAATAAATCCCGTAATACTTCTCAAGGCATGATGGCCATGATGATGGCATTAGCTGAAGAAGCTCCGGCTGAGGCTAAAACACATGCTGATATGGGCAGTGGAATAATGCAGGCTGACCAAAGCGGATGTTCGAAAAGGAATAGCATATCCGGGTCTATGAAAGAGAAAATGAAGGAAATAGCGAAAGGTATGAATCCTGAGAAAGCTATGGAACTTGCAAAAAAAATGGGTGCAAGCCCTGAAGCTTTAAAGAAAATGGAAACAGGAATGTACAAGAGCCGTGCTGTAGGTATGAATACACTGGCCAAAGATACGGTTACAATGAAAACAACTTCTCGAGGAAAACGTGAAAAAGCGGATAGTGATAAATTCGGAGGCATGGAAGCGATGATGAAAGCTATGATGTCCAAGAAAAAAGAATATTCTAAAGAGGAGATGAATTTTGCTTTGGCTGTCGTGGAAGTAGAACGTACCTTGAAGAATGTGGGCAATTATAAGAGTGCTCTTTTGGAAAGTCCGGAAAGAGAATTGACCTCTATGGTGAATGCGTTGAACGGAGGATATACGCAGCCTTCACCGGGTGGTGATCCCATCGCCAATCCTAATACATTACCTACAGGACGAAATCTTTTCGCTATCAATGCTGAAGAAACTCCGTCGGAATCTGCATGGGAAAAAGGAAAACAATTGACTGACAACACTATTGAAATGTATCGCCGTCGTCATAATGACTCTGTTCCTCGTAAAGTAAGTTATACATTATGGAGTGGAGAATTTATAGAAACCGGCGGTGCTACTATTGCACAGGTGCTTTATATGCTGGGTGTAGAGCCTGTTCGTGATACGTTTGGGCGTGTGACGGATCTTCGTCTGATTCCTTCTGCTGAATTAGGCCGTCCTCGTATTGATGTGGTAGTGCAGACTAGCGGGCAGTTGCGAGATATTGCCGCTTCACGTCTGTTTCTTATTAATCGTGCCGTAGAGATGGCTGCCAATGCTAGAGAAGATCAATTTGAAAATCAAGTAGCAGCAGGTGTTGTGGAAGCTGAACGTGTATTAATAGAAAAAGGTCTGACTCCAAAAGAGGCCCGTGAAATGTCTACTTTCCGTGTGTTCGGAGGAGTGAATGGTAATTATGGTACGGGTATACAAAGTATGGTGCAATCTGGTGACCGTTGGGAAAGTGAAAAGGAAATCGCCGATGTTTATTTGAATAATATGGGTGCTTTTTATGGTAGTGAAAAGAATTGGGAAACTGTTCGCCAATTTGCTTTGGAAGCTGCTTTGACACGTACGGATGCGGTTATTCAGCCACGTCAAAGCAATACATGGGGTGCATTAAGTCTGGATCATGTGTATGAGTTTATGGGAGGTATGAATCTTGCTGTCCGTAATGTGACCGGTAAAGATCCTGATGCGTATCTGAGCGACTATCGTAACCGTAACAATGCCCGTATGCAAGAGGTGAAAGAAGCTATTGGTATAGAGAGCCGTACCACAATATTCAATCCTGCTTATATTAAGGAAAAAATGAAAGGGGAGGCCGGCGCAGCTAATACTTTTGCTGAGATTGTGCAAAATACGTATGGTTGGAATGTCATGAAACCTCAGGCTGTTGATAAGGAAATGTGGAATGAGATATATGATGTGTATGTAAAGGATAAATTTAACTTGGGAGTGCAGGATTATTTTGAAAAGCAGAACCCTGCCGCTTTGGAAGAAATGACTGCGGTAATGATGGAAACTATCCGTAAAGGAATGTGGCAGGCTAGCGGGCAACAGATAGCGGATATTGCCAAACTACATACCGATTTGGTGAATAAATATAAACCGTCTTGTTCTGGTTTTGTTTGTGATAATGCTAAATTACGTCAGTTCATAGCTTCTAAAACGGATGCACAGACTGCATCCCGGTATAAGGAAAACATCAGTCAGATACGTGAAGTTGCTGCTTCAAAAGAGCAAAAGGGTATGGTGATGAAAAAAGAAGAGATGAATACAGTCGGTACGGAACAACAGACGAATACGGTAAGCAATACTGTTGTTTGTGTTGTAGTGGTGGCTGCAGTTCTTGTTTTAATTGTATTGGTGCGTTGTCGCCGTAAAAAAATGCAGGAATAACAGGCTATGGAAACAGTTGTAGTTGTTCTTATGATATTGGTCTGTTTCAATTTTATGATGAAACAGACATTTCGTAAACGAGGATCGGTTGCAGCAATAGCTGTTGTAGCCACCCTCTTTGTGGGACTGATGTGGCCATATGCTATTCAGCAGTCTAAGACACAGATTGCTGATTGGTTGGCAAATGTCCAATTGATGCTTGACACTTCGGTGGTGCTTACAGTGGAAGTTGCCTTACAGATGGCTTTTTGTATGTTGGCTGTTCATGTGCTTACTACAGGGCCTGTTAAGAAACGTACTCTTTTGGCTTACCGTGCTTTACGTTGGTTTCCGGGGATTTTGATATTTCCTGTCTTGTTTAGCGGATTAGTATATCTTATCTTCTCTTTTCCGGGTGTTTCCTTTTCTCTTGTCGCATGGAGTATGGCGGCAGGTGTATTGATATTGATTTCTGCAGGCACATTGTTTCTTCGTTATCTTTTGCCGGAAAAGGAATTACGGTTGGAGCTATTGTTCCTCACTAATGCATTGACCGCCATATTGGGAATTATTGCTACTGTAAATGGTCGTACCGCCGTAACAGGTGTAAGCGAGGTGGATTGGGGGGCATTGACCGGCTTGATAATTATGCTGGCAGGTGGAGGACTCATTGGATTGGTTATATATAAATATAGACGAATAAAAACAAACATTTAAAACTTACTGACATTATGAATCTTATATCAGACATTCTGTTTTGGATTTCGAACGGACTTTTAGTCCCTGTTGTTGTATTGCTTATTATTCTTTTCATCCGTTCGCTATTATTGATAGGCAGTTTTTTCGGGCAGTATCTGGCTATTCGGCGTACGGATGCGTTGTTGCGTCAACAGCTTGATACACTGACTATAGATACTTTGCCCGAATTGGAAGGCAAACTTCCTGTGAAGTCGAACTCGTTAGTCATTGCGTATATCCGTCGGGTGTTGGAGTCAAAAGACCGTCCGGCACATGTGCAGCGCCTGTTGGCTGATTTTGAAATTACTGCTGATAAGGATTTGGCTATTTCAAAAACATTGACCAAGATGGGACCGATGCTTGGATTGATGGGTACATTGATTCCAATGGGACCTGCTTTGGTGGGACTTTCTACTGGTGATATCGCTTCTATGGCGTATAATATGCAGGTCGCTTTTGCTACGACTGTAGTTGGTCTGTTTTCTAGTGCTATCGGTTTCATAACCCAGCAGGTGAAGCAACGCTGGTATTTACAGGATATGACTAATCTGGAATTCCTTTCTGAATTGCTCACTGAAAAACGTACAGCTTGAGATGAAACATAATTTATTAAGAAAAGAGGAGGATAGTGACCCGATGAGCGTGGTCAGCAATCTGTTTGATGTGGCGATGGTGTTTGCTGTAGCGTTAATGGTGGCCTTGGTTACCCGTTATAATATGACTGAAATGTTTAGTCAGGAAGATTTTACGATGGTGAAGAATCCGGGTAAGGAAAACATGGAAATCATAACCAAGGAAGGGCAGAAGATTAACCGTTATACCCCTTCTGAGGATCAGGATGTCAAAAGCGGCAAGAAAGGAAAAAAGGTGGGTATTGCCTATGAATTGGATAATGGAGAAATCATTTATGTACCCGAAGAATAAACTTGTATAAAGGAAAGGGAGGATAAAGTTAAAACTAGAACTTGCCATTTTATATAGCCGAACAGAATTTATTTGAGAAATATAGGGCAAATAAAGTAACTTGACTTCGTGAGCCAAGTAAGTTAAGTGAAAGTGTCAAGTAAGTTAAGTTACTTGCCCAATGCACTTAAGTTACTTTTGAAGCTATCGGGGATTCATCCATCCTATTTTCCACAAGTTAATTCTGTTCGGCTTTTAGTTTGAAGTACCTTTATTACATACATATGTGTGGTCCGATATATATATATGTATGTAATAAAGGTATTTTCCCTTTTTCTAGTATCGGTTGATAACTTTTTTTGCTTTGTTTACGGCAGTGGTAGGAGAAATCTTATCCATGCTTGATTCATCAAACATTTTCAAGGTTTTGTCTATATTCTTAATAGCTCCTTTATTGCCTTTTTCTTCAAATTCTTCTTTCAGAATGCGTACTTTCTCAAAAAATTGTATTCCTTCTGTCAGGCGTTCCAACCGGATGGATGAACGGGCGCCCGGATAAATCATATACGTGTCTCCGGCAGCCCAAGCTGTGAAACGGCTGTCTTGTAGGGGATTTTTCACCCAGCTGTTTAAAGCCCAACGAAGATATCCGTCCAGATTTTCTTTCGCACTATGCCATGCCAGCCATTCAGCTTCGGCAGGTTCGCTGAAAGTGAAAGTGTTGGGGCGGGGCTCTGTGCAGCAGGTATAATAAGTAGTTACTTTGCCTGCCTTCCGGCGCGCTTCAATCTCTTCGGGAGCAAATTTCTCGGCAATGGTGATACAATAATCATTCAGATCATCCAATAGTTCTTTGTGATAAGTTCCTGCCAAAGAAACTTTAAAGTCTTTATCAGCCTTACGGATCACTTTCAGTGTTTCCTGCATGTCCTTCATCGGGCGTTCGTCCATCGCAATGTGAGTGATATCGAACCAGCCTTTTGCTTTCAGATGCTTTGAGAAATCTTGCAGCATATTCATCCAAAATTCTTCATAAGCAACTTCACCCGGTTTGGCGTCCAGAAATTTGAAAGAGTTGCTGGCCTGATCAAAATATTGGAAAGAAAGGCGCCAGGGAACCATAGAATAGCAACTGATTTGTTTTTTGACACCAAGATCCATCATAAATTCCACCCACTTGTCGAATACGGTATAGTCAAAATACCAGGTTCCATCCGCTTTTTTCAACCAAGTGACCATGCTTTCAAAAGCATCATAGGTCTGTCCGTTCCAAGGCTTGTGCATAATGGAGGCTGTGATTACCTTACCACCTGCATCGGCATACAGTTTCATCAATGGGCGCATCAAATCGAAATGTTTTTTGCTGAACGGTTCCACATTGTAGTAACGGGATACTGCATAAGGGTTCTGCCATAAATCCAGATGGAAAGCCCATTCGGAAGGAGGAGGCAGAGTACGGTTCTTCACTTGGAGGTTCAGTTTTAATTCAGACAAGGTGATACCGTCGGCTTTCACTGTGACGGTTCCTGTGTATTTCCCGGCTTTAGTGCCCTGAGGGATGTTTACGCTGATCCATCCCCCTTGGGTGGAGTTGGCGGGAAGGGTTAGAGTAGGAGTGATATGGTCTATTACATCTGCTACTAAAGTTGAGTCAAAATCAGCACTGTTTCGATAGCCACATGCGCCCAAACCGTCTTTGTTCAGTTCATCGGTTATAACGTAACGGACAAAGCCTGTTCGGATATTCTCTTTACTGATGGTTGCACTGCCTGAGGTTAAATCGCTGACCATGAAAGTCAAGTCATTTAGCGCTTTGGGAGTCCATACTACCAGTTGGGCTGAAATTTTCTCACCTTTCCATGCAGTAAGATTCATACTTTTCTGCGCACTATGGATGGGAGCCGGTTCCTCTTTCTTATAGCGGATGTCTGTGCTTCCCCAGCTGATTTGTGGAGCTGTAACTTTCGCCCATAAAGCGGGGTTGGTGGCAATAGGATTGGCTGCTTCCTGATAATATTCGGAAGTTTGGGCGTTCATACATACTGTTGACAACAGGAGAGCGCCTAGAAATAGGAGTTTTTTCATAGGTTATATAATAGTTAGTTGAAGTTACAAAGGTAACTCAGGGAGAGTTAATTTCCAAATAGGAACGGTGGAGTTTGCATAATTGCATAGGAATATTTATTTTTGACGAGTTATAATAATAAGGAAGATAGAGATGAAAAGAATGGTAAATGTGCTTTTTGCTGGTGTACTGGCTATGACTGTACTGTCCTGTGGCGAAGAGAAAAAAGGATATACTCTGAATGGAGAAATATCGGATGTTAAAGATGGAATGGTGTATCTGAAAAAATATCAGGATAAATCGTTCATAGCTGTGGATTCGGCTGTGATTACTGACGGTACTTTCAAATTTGAAGGTGTTTGTACTGAGCCATTGGCTTATGGGCTGACTACGTTCAGGGATAGCAAACGTCCGTTGGTATTCTTTTTAGATAACGAAAAGATGCAGTTGAAGATGAATGAATCAGAAAAGATACTGACTGTGACAGGTTCTGCCATTAATGATCTGTATGCACAAAATGCTCCTTTGACTCGTCAGGATGGATATAGCATAGATAGTCTGGTTGCTGTTCACCCGGCATCTGCTGTTACCCCTTATTTCATAGTGAAGGATTTCGCTTATAAGTTGAATTTGGAAGAAATGAAGGCATTGCGTGCCAAACTGGATGCTTCATTGGATGAAACCATGTATGTCAGTCAAATAGATGGCTTTATCAAGCGGATGGAAGATATTCAGGTCGGTGCTGTGGCTCCGGATTTTACATTGCCCGATGTAGACGGTAATCCTGTCACATTATCCGGTTTGAGAGGAAAATATGTACTGATTGATTTTTGGGCTTCCTGGTGTCCTGATTGTCGCAAGGAAAATCCGAATATTGTTGCTGCCTGGAATAAATACAAGGATAAGAATTTTACTATTTTAGGAGTTTCTTTGGATCGTAAGAAAGAACCTTGGTTGGCCGCTATTGAGAAAGATCAATTGGCATGGACTCATGTTTCAGACTTGAAGGACTGGAAATCGGATGCAGCCGTGCAGTATGCTATTCGTTGGATTCCTATGAATTTCTTGTTGGACCCCAATGGGGTGATCTTGGCTGTAGGATTGGAAGGGGAGGCTTTGCAACAAAAGCTGGATGAGGTTTTGAAATAACAAGTTTGCTGTAAGATTATGAAAATAAATGTACCAAAAGCCAGGGGTTACTGTTGGTTCTCCATTGGCTTTTGATACATTTTGTTGTCTTTGTTCACATCATTGTTCTTTCTCTTTAGTCATTATCACGTCCGAAGGAACAGAAAATCCTATCAGTTCTGTATATTCATCCGGTTCTTCAAGGGCTAATCCTAATTTTTCATCCAGATGCCAACGAATTTTATCGGAAGAAAGCAGAAGTATTTTTCCGCCTAATATCCCTTTTCCGCCGAAGTGCTTCTTCCGTTGGTCGTAAAATAAAACTCCGACTCGATTAGGATCAATGTAGTCCAAACTGGTAGCATTGTTTGAAGCCCAGATAGAAAAATCTTGAGTTCCCTTTTTTTTGTCCAAGTGCCAAATAGTATCTCTGATACTAAAATAGTTTTCTACAATTATTCCCTTCACTGATAGAAAATATCCTCCCATAAGACCATTTATAATCATGTGTTGATCCTCTGCATATCCTTTTTTAAGAACTATTTTAAAAATCGTATCATTTGACTGATACATCCAAGTCCCGATATAAGCATCCAAGTTTTTTGTTGGAGCAATTTCCTTTTGGGCAAAACTAACTGTGCTGATAAAAAACAAACACAAAACAAATTCTATTCTTTTCATGACTTTTCTTTTTATTGGTTACATTCCATATTTACAGATTTCCCATTAGAAGCTAGTTCCTGAGCATTCCAAGTCGGATTGCTTTCATCAATATTCGAACTAAACATCACTGACAGACCGGAGTTATTGCGATCTAAAAATTTAAGCAACTGACCTATACATTCATCAACTCCCCCTCCGCTTGCACCAACTATATAAGCGTTCCAACTTTCGGAAAGTTCACCATTTCGAACTTTGGTAGCGAAAGTATTAAAATCTGTGGGAGAAGTTATCATAATACTCATACATCCGAACTCTGAAACTACTCCATAAGTAAAATTCTCTGATTTCACATATCCCTGTTGGTATCGTATAGCTAAAGCCTTTAAATCTGCCCATGAAGTAATCATAGAGCCTGTGGGGTGGGAATGGTACCATTCCATGATTTCTTTTCCTGCTATTTGATCATTTGTGAATTTGGCACTTCCTGATTCTTGTACATTGGGGAAAATAGTTTGCCCGTCTGAAGTCTGTATAAAGCCTTGCTCCACAGTATTGCCTGAGGAAAATGTTTTTCTATACACATCTTTTATACGCGATTTAAATGCTGCGTCCTGCGACAATGTTTTAGCACGTTTACAAGGAGTAGGAGGTGTTTCAGGAGGATTTGAAGGTGGATTATATCCACCACCTCCGCCACCCATTTCGTCATCATCCAATGAAACGCAAACTTCATGATACTCAGGATGTAAATACTTGTCGCAAATTACATCGATGCCGGGCAGCCCCAGTTCATGATCCCAAACGATATCATTATGACAATTCCGCTTTTTCATCCAGTCTATTTCCGTATTACATACGGATTGTACTCTTCCTCTTTGCAAACTCATACGGTATCCTTCCTCTGTTCCCGGAGAAATGGAGGCTGTTATTTTCCCTGATTCATATTTCCAACCATTTACCAATCCATAATTGAAATTGTAGAATAAAACTTTTCCATCAAAATCAGCTCCACGATGTAAATAAGAATTGTTTTCAAAAGAGGTGGTATGCATCAAATAATCATAAGTACCTATGAATACCATGATGAAGTTGTAAATCTCACCTGTTTCTAGATTCTTCAATATTACCATGCGTACTACATTATATATTTTATCCAAATCATCTTGTAGTTCATATTTTTCTTTTGTCTCGTTATCCATAAAAAATGTACTACCGCTTGTCATTAGAGTTGTTTCGACTACCTCTAAATCTCCTTTTCTACTTTCTTTAGCCTTGTTCCAATTAGGCTTTGCTGGAATTCGCCCGTCAGCACTTAAGGACCTAACTGTAGTAGCTGAGGGATTGGTGGCATTATACCATTGTTCTGCTTTAGCAATGGTCAATTCTTTATTGCTGTCAAAAATAACTTCATCAGTTACATTGGAGGACCATTCATCTTGCTAACATGAATAAACTATCATACTGACAAAAACCAAAATGCCAACAATAGAAATTTTTCTTTTAAGTGTTTTTCGTTTCATAGTATCTATTTTTGATTTGTGGTTAGTATGGGTTGAGAATATTTGCAATAATATCAAAAAAAGTAACTTTACAAAACCCTTAAGTAAAAAGATAGTTATTAGAGAGCCTTTATTTAAAAGCCTTCGGCTTCGAAGCTATCTTTTTTTCGAAAGTATCTGTAATAAGCGTTAGTGCCCCATCTCCGGTAATATTACAAGCTGTTCCGAAACTGTCCTGTAATGCAAAAATCGTAAGTAGTAATGCCGTTCCGGCTTCATTAAAGTGAAGAACAGAGATGATTAGCCCTAAAGAGGCAAGTACTGTTCCCCCCGGTACTCCCGGTGCACCGATGGCGAATAATCCTAATAACAGGATGAATAAAGTAATTTGTAATATACTGGGCATACTTCCATAAAGCATTTGGGATACAGTGAGTACAAATACGGTTTCTGTCAGGATAGAGCCGCATAGGTGTATATTGGCGAATAAAGGTATCGTCACATCACTGATTTCTTTTCGAAGGATAGGGCTTTTGCGGGCACATTCCAACGCCACTCCCAGCGTAGCTGCTGAAGACATTGTACCTAATGCTGTGAGGTAAGCAGGACCATAGTATTTCAATACCTGCCAACTATTTTTTCTTGAGTAAACAGCTGCAATGAAATAAAGCAATGACAGCCAGATGAAATGACAAACAATAACAACTATCAATACGGAGAGGAATACCGGTAACTGCTTCGTAACAGCTCCCTGATAGCTAAGAATGCAGAAGTTAGCGGCAATAAATACGGGAAGTACGGGAAGCAGTACTCTTTTCACCAATTCAAGTACCATCTTTTGAAAAGTATCCAGTAGTTTTGATATTTCATCCGATTTAACCCAAGCAGTAGCAAGTCCTATCAAAGCTGCCAGTACAAGGGCCGTCATAACATTCATGACCGGTGGAATATCTATTTTTAGTAAATTTTCCGGCAATGCTTTCAGTGTATTGGCATCATCGGCTATATGCAGAAAAGGAATCACATTGTAACCTACGGCTGCTCCGAAAAAAGAGGCTCCGATAGATGATAGGTAGGCTATGCCGAAAGCGAATAAAAGCATCTTTGATGCATTGCTGCGCAAATGGGCAATAGAGGGGGATATGAATCCCAGAATAATAAGGGGAACCAGGAAAAATATAATCTGTCCCGTGATGTGCTTTATACAGATAACGACTTCCAGCACTGCGTCATTAACAACAAAGCCTGCCAACAGTCCGATAATTACGGCAATAAGCAGTTGTACGATAGTATTACTTAGAAACTTTTTCATATATTTTTTTCAGTTAAACGATGAATATCCGGAAAAAGTTTGCTGTATAGGTATGTTATTTCATAGCTTGAACAAAGATAGAAAAATAAAATAGAATGCCGTATGAAAAACAGAAAAAGACGGGAAACATCACGCTCCCCGTCTTATGAAATCTTTTTGCCTTATGCTAATACCTTGATTAAGTGAAACATTTAAAAATCTCTCTTATAAATAATAGTTGTTACTGAAATATGAATTAAAAGTTGTTTTTACCTGTGTCCCACCATAGCCGTGTACCGCCATTGTCTGCACCACCAAGAGCCGTACACAGATTTTTATACTGCTCAGGATCTTTTTTGGCATCATCTTGTGAGAAGGGGAGGCGGCGAATCATGATGTCTGTATCAATTGTACCATTGCTGTTGTTGGTTTGTACTTTGAATAATTTCGGATATCCGGTACGGCGCTGTTCTGCCCATGCTTCCATGCCTTCTGGCCAGCAAGCAATCCATTTTTGAGTGATAATTTTTTCAAGTTGTTCTTCTTGATTAACTGCATCGTCAAAATTGGGAGTGGTGGTTATTAATGCTTTCATGTCTTTTCCGGGGCCTGCTGCGTAATTAATGTAATCTGTCGGTTTACCTTTACTTGTCAGATATAGGCTTGCATCTCCGGCACCCCATTGGCTGAATGAAGTTTGGACACCGGTTTCATAACATTGCTTTGCGCTTTCGTTTTTCGGATTGATACCTCGTAAAGATGCTTCAGCACGTAAGAACCAAGTTTCTGCTGCTGTCAGAAGAACGGCGGGTGTGGATGCTGTGATTGTTTGGGTGTTGATAAAGGAATAGCTTTGGTAATAATTGGGGTCACCGTCCTTGGCATATACTCCTTGAGGTACTCCTAGATATTCCTCTGTATGCTCTGCCAATGTCGCCGGATTATAATATATACTGATGCGTGGATCTTTATAACCGTTTAGGACAGAAGCTATTGTTGCTCCCATATAGGTTTCTCCCCAACCGGCAACACCTGCTAACGGGTTTTGATACCCCTTACCGGAGATTTGTATGTTTTCATCAGAAGATTCTATGACACCATAAGAGTTTTCTAATGCTTTTCGGGCTTCACTGGTAGCAAGTGTCTTATTTACATTAGATACGCGCATAGCTAGACGAAGACGTAATGAATTGGCAAATTTTATCCATCTGCTGGCTGTAGGACAATTGCACATATTAATGCTTTTCACGCCATCTTCTTTGCCGCCTTCTTTCAAATAAGTATCCAATGCGTCTACAGCTTTATCCAGATCATCAAAGAATGCTTTATAAGCTTCTTCCTGGGTATCAACAGAGTTTGTTTCGTTTTTTCCGAATTTAGAATAGACAATAGGGCCATAAGTATCAGTTATACGGTGCATGGCTTCTACTTTTAAAACAAGGGTTGCACCATAAAAATGTTTGTATTTGGCTTCATCTTGTGTAATTAATGTTGATTTATGGGCTACTGGAAATATATAATTATAAGTATAATTCCACGCACTGGCTGTCCATCCGGCCTCTAATGCATATACTGTATTTTTATCGCTGAATTTGGAGGCAAAATCATGAAAATATCCTGAGAACATATCATGATTCAAGTTTTGGAATGTCTGCCAAGGCCAAGTGGTGCCTTCTCCCCAGTCGTAGTTAAAATAAATACCTTTTTGAATTGTCTCAAAGTTAGTAGTGTATTTTTGGAAATCATATTCTTTTACAGTATCATCAAAACTACCGTTGATTTTATTGTCAGATTCGAATCCGTCTGTGCATGAGGCTAAACTCAGAAGGCTTCCCACGCATAAAATTGAAATATATTTTGAACTTTTCATAATGTCTTTGTTTTAAAATTAGAATGTAAATTTAACGTTGAAACCAATATTACGTGTAGTCGGCATGCCGAAAACATCAACGCCCTGCAGAGTATTACCTACTGATAAAGTTGCATCCGGGTCAAATGGAGCATCTTTGTACAAAAAGAATAAGTTACGTGCAACCAATGTGAGATCTAATCCTTTGATGAATTTGGTTTTGGCAAGGAGGGTTTCCGGGAATGAATAGCCTAGTGTCAATTCTCGTAAGCGTACATTCGTTGCATCATACATATAGTATTCTGAGATGCCGTTACGTCCTCCGACTGTACCATAGAAGTTAGGAACATCTTTGAATTGGATGCCTTCATATTCCACATAACCGCGATCACGGGATTCTCCGGATTCTTTGCTGACTCCCATTGCGTCAAGATGTGCTTGTGTCAATGACATGACATCTCCTCCGATACGTGCATCAATCAAGAAATACAAAGTAAATCCTTTGTAAGTAAAGGTATTGCTCCATCCTAATAAAGCATCAGGATTAGCATTGCCTAGTAAAGTATTGTTACCTGTAACTTTGATTGGATTTCCTGTCTCGTTTAATTTAATCTTACCATTTTCATCTCTTTCGAATCCGTTTCCATAAATATCTCCCAGTTTTCCACCTTCTTTTACCCACATGTCATAAGCCATGGAGAATCCTTCAGAACCGTAGCGGAATGATTTATAGTCCTTGTGTAAGGAAACAACTTTGTTTCTGTTCATGGACATGTTTACAGCGGTTTTCCAACGGAAATTTTCATTCATAAAAGGAGTACCCTCTAGTGTCAATTCGATACCAGTGTTACGAATTTTACCTGCATTGATATAACGGAACGCATAAAGTGAACCAGCCGGATTGGCTACTCTTAACAGTTGGTTTTTTGTATCTGTACGATACCATGTAAAGTCAATTCCGAAGCGATTATTGAAAAACTTCCATTCTGTACCGAATTCAATGGAAGTACTGATTTCCGGTTTCAAATCACCACGTTGTTCTATATCGTTTGTTTGGATACTTCCACCACATTGAATGATATCAGCTAAATTGGTGATGCCGATGGGAAGGTCATTGCCGACCTGTGCAAATGAACCACGGAATTTTGAAAAATTGATCCATTCCGGTAGTTTGATGCTGTTGCTCATAATCCAAGTCAAACCTACTGACGGATAGAAAAATCCATTTTTCATACTTTCTGTGTTTGCCAGGGTGGAAGACCAGTCATTACGTGCTGTAATATCTAAATAAATAGCATCTTTCCAACCCACTTGTGCTGTACCAAATAAAGATTGTATAGTACGTTTCGCATCAATTGTTTGGTTGATATATCCCTTTGAAGAGAATATGATATTGGAAACGGTAAATACATTAGGACGATATAAAGATGCTGTTTTGGAGTCGATCATTAAAGAATTGGCTTTGCTGACGTTAATGCTGGTTCCTAATGCGGCATTGATGGAAAAATCACTAAAGGTTTTGTTGAACATGGCCATGAAATCACCATATACTTGGAAGTTTTGTTCATCCGACCATACATAGCGTCCGTTAGGTAACCCTGTTTCATCATTTTTTCCGGCAATGTTTGCTGCTGTTGATGCATACATCTTGTTGTCAAACTTATCACTTACATAGTCTACATTCCCGCGTGCCTGGATACTTAACCAGTCAGTTGCTTTTATATTTGCACTGATAGAAGCTAATGCACGGTAACGTTTACTCTTGTTGGTCACACGATTTTTTATCCAGTACGGATTCTGATCCCATTCGCTGAATGAGCCGTCTTCATTTTTTGTATACCAATTCTGTAAGTTCATATTGCGGTCAGTATCGAAAACTTCAAAGTTTTCAGCGTAGGGAGCCAGATCGGCACCACGGGGAAAAGAATACAAGCCAACCAGCGGATTCAGATAATAACCACCTCCGGCAGGAGTATTACGGATAGTTTGTGTCATCAAACTGGCATTTCCGTCCAATTTTAAACGATCATTAAAGAAACTGGCTGTTTCACGGAAAGTAATATTGTGCTTTTGAAGCTTATTTGAGTCCACGATACCTGTCCCCCGGGTATTGGCATAAGAAAAGTAAGTTTGCATTTTGTCATTACCTGTTTGGAAGGTTAAAGAGTTGATGGCTGTAATACCATTGCCAAACCAATTACCTACGTTATCATAGTCTGTCAGATTTCCTTTGTCGCCCCAACTGCTGGTACCATCGGCAGTTTGTCCATAATTGTTTTGAAATTCCGGCAGGCTGACAGCATGGTCTACTGTCAGGTTAGAGGAGAATGTAACTCTTGACATACCGGCTTTCCCTGATTTTGTAGTAATTAAAATAACACCGTTGGCAGCTTGGGAGCCATAGAGAGCAGCGGCAGATGCACCTTTTAATATACTCATACTTTCAATATCATCAGGGTTCAAGTTGGAAACGCCGTCACCAGAGTCATGGTTGACCCCGTCATTTTCACCTCCCATAACGGTGGCTGTTGATTCTGTTGTGATATTCAGCATAGGAACGCCATCTATGACATATAACGGTTGGTTGTTACCACTGGCGAATGCTGAACGTGCACCACGGATAGATACTTTTGCCGAACCTCCCAGACCGGATGAACTCTTTGTTATTTGCACACCGGCAGATTTACCGGCTAATGAATTGATCATATTAGCGTCCTTTACTTTATTCAGTTCGTCACCATTCAGTTGCTGAGTGGAATAAGTTAAAGAGGCTTCTTTCTTTTTAATACCCATAGCGGTTACTACAACAGTTTCCAGTTTCAATGCATCATCTTCCATTTTAATGGTAAAATTAGTCTTTCCGTTTACTGGAATTATGACTTTTTTATAACCGATATAAGATATAACCAGTTGTGCATCAGCCGGAACTTCTAACGTAAAGTTACCGTCAATATCGGTAATTGTACCGTTAGTAGTACCTTGTTGAATAATGTTTGCACCGATAATTGCTTCACCTTGCATATCAGTTATAGCACCTTTAACAGTAATTGTATTTTGCTGTTTTACTTCCTCACGGGCTATATTGCTTTCTTTTGTCAAAACAATGTTTTTACCTTCCATAACATAAGTGATACCAGTTCCGGAAAAAACTTCATCTAGAATTTCGGATACGGCTTTATTTTTTGCGTTGATTTTTACCTTGCGGCTTAGATCTACATTTTTCTTACTATAGACAAACAGGTAATTAGTTTGTGATTCGATGGCAGAAATCAATTGGGCTACCTTCATGATGTTGGTATCCAGACTGACTTTGGCGTTCTGAGAGTGTACATCCATACTGAATGCGCTGAATGCTGTGGTTAACAGAAGAATTAAGGTGATCTTCATAGTTCGTAATATTTGTTTAAAAGCTAAACTTTTTGGGCATAAGTACCCTTCCAAAGAAATTTTTCTCATATCTTTGTAATGTGTTAAGTTAATAAATTTGATTAAGGTCAATTGTTAGCTGTCGAATCGGGGAGTATGGGGGTACTTTCCGATTCTTTTTTCAAAGGTTTTTATGTAATCATAACAGTTCATTTTTTAAGGTTAAACTTCTATTGTGATTTTATTCTATGGTTATCTTGTTATGTTCGTTATCAATATTGTATTTAAACGGATGGTCTTTTTGTATAACTTTTAGTATATGCTCTATGCCGTCCAAATCTTTGAATTTACCAGTGCAGCGGTAGTTCTCTAAGATTTTAGGATTCTTCACTGTTATCTTATAATTATAATATAGAGCAATCTTGTCCAGTAACTCTTTAAACGGAACATCATCGAAATAATAAATGCCTTGCATCCATGCCAAAGCATTGTTACTACTCATTTCGCCCGTTTTGTATTTGCCGTTTTCCATTGAGAAATACTTTCCTTTTGTCAGGCTGGTAATTGGCTTTTCTTCTTTTGCATTGTTGGTAAGCAAGTTGATGGAACCTTCTATCAGTCTGGCTATAAAGCTGTTTGAACCTTTATAGGAGCATACATCGAATTTTGTTCCGGTGACTTGCACCTTTATGTTTTCTGTCTGCACATAAAAAGGAATCTCCTTATTGTGTGCCACCTCGAAATAGGCTTCTCCGTCTAACGTGACTTTACGGTCTTTTTTACCGAAGTTTTCATCATAAGTTAGTGTGGTTTGGGAATTCAACCATACTATAGAACCGTCAGGAAGATCCATCTGTGCACGTTGACCTGCTGGAATACGGATGGTTTGTGACAATTGTTGTTTAGGTTTATGCATATGTGGCAAATCCATTACAAAAACAATAGCCAGCATGGCGGCAATGGCAATCAGTGGGTACAGGTACAGATGCCCTTTCGGTTTCCGTTGTATGTTCGAACCGTCAGAAAAAAGGGTTACATCAAACAGCATTCGCTCTTTTAGAAAGTGTTCCTTGTTTTCTACACTGCTTTCTACCCATTCCACAATCTGGTTTTCCTCTTTTTCGGTGGTTTCTCCTCTGAAATATTTATGTAGCAATTCGGTTTTCATTCTTTCTGCATTTTGTATATAGAACAGGATAGCTGGAAACAACCCTAGTGGAAAAATGATTTTTTTTTCGATTTTCTCAAAAAAAGTGCTTTTTATCCTCTTTTTTCATTTCAAGTAAAATTATTACCCCCCTGACACACTGCTAATAAAAAATATTAGTAACTTTGCAACACCCAAAATAAGCGAGATTGTATTTATACACTATAAACAAAAATAAGAGATTATGATGACAATTGACAAATTCAACTTTGCCGGTAAAAAGGCAATTGTCCGTGTGGACTTCAATGTACCTTTGGACGAAAATGGTAAAATTACTGATGATACTCGTATCCGTGGTGCTCTTCCTACACTGAAAAAAGTGTTGGCTGATGGTGGCAGCTTGATTATCATGTCACACATGGGTAAACCCAAAGGTAAGGTAAATGCTAAATATTCATTGAGCCAGATTGTCGATGCTGTTTCTGAAAAATTAGGTGTACCTGTTCAATTTGCTCCTGATTGTGCGAAAGCCGGTGATGCTGCAGCTGCTTTGAAACCGGGTGAAGTCCTGTTGTTGGAAAATTTGCGTTTCTATCCTGAAGAAGAAGGAAAGCCTGTTGGCATTGACAAAGAAGATCCTGCATACGAAGATGCCAAGAAAGCGATGAAGGCTTCTCAGAAAGAATTTGCCAAGACTTTGGCTTCTTATGCTGATTGCTATATCAATGACGCATTCGGTACTGCTCACCGTAAACATGCTTCTACAGCCGTTATCGCTGACTATTTCGATGCGGACAACAAGATGTTGGGGTATTTGATGGAAAAAGAAGTTCAAGCTGTTGATAATATTCTGAAAGATATCAAGCGCCCGTTCACTGCTATTATGGGTGGTTCCAAGGTGTCTACTAAGATTGGTATCATTGAAAACCTGATGGATAAAGTGGATAACTTGATTCTTTGCGGTGGTATGACTTATACTTTTGCAAAAGCTCAAGGTGGAAAAATTGGTAATTCTATCGTAGAAGATGACAAATTGGATTTGGCTCTTGATATCATTGCTAAGGCTAAAGCTAAAGGTGTGAATTTGGTATTGGGCTCTGATTGTGTGGCTGCTGATGCATTCTCTAACGATGCTCATACTCAGGTTGTTCCTGCAAATAATATTCCTGACGGATGGGAAGGTTTGGATGCAGGTCCTGAAACTCAGAAAGCATTTGCGGCTGCTATTGAAGATGCCAAGACTATTCTGTGGAACGGTCCTGCCGGTGTTTTTGAATTCGATAACTTTACTGCCGGTTCACGTGCTATCGCTGAAGCTATCGCAAAAGCAACTAAGAACGGTGCATTCTCATTGATCGGTGGTGGTGACTCTGTAGCTTGTATCAACAAGTTCGGCATGGCTGACCAGGTTTCTTATATCTCTACCGGTGGCGGTGCTTTGTTGGAAGCAATTGAAGGAAAAATTCTTCCGGGTGTTGCAGCTATCAAAGGTGAATAATTAATTTTCTGCTATATATAAAAAAGGCAGCCTTTTCGAAAGCTGCCTTTTTTATATTCTTTATTTTGTACTTTTCAGAACATGAACAAAACTGTTGCTACCAGTCTGTTGTTTGAAACAGAATGAGTATCAATAATTTTTCCGTTAGAACTTTTCATGGAACCATACCATGCGGAAGTAAGATTGTATTCAACTCCCAATTTCCAGTGAGGCACATTATAGGTTAGTTCTGCGCTGGTACTTACCAATTGGTCTACATTGGTTCCTGTACCATACATTTTACTTATTTCGTCACTCGTTCCTAAATTTTTCATATAACCTAAAAAAACAGCCGGTTTCCATTTCTTACCGTATGCAATATTCAGCCATGAACTAGAATTCCGGTTGGGGGAATACTCTTGTTCTCCCGTACGGGCATCAGTGGATTTTACACCGTATCCGCCCAGCATGGATACTTGTGTAAGATTGGAACCCAAAATACTTTTTGCTGCCACATACCATAGGGGAGAAGTATATTTCATGTGAACTTCGTAAGACAGGGCAGTGACACGTTCATCCACTTTGTAAACTTCATCTTCTACTACCGATTGAGTACGAGGTTTTAATGAAATCATTTCAATGCCTGCTCCCACTAGCCAGTTGCTTCTTTTGTAATCTGCACCAATATAGATTTCGGGTATACAACTTTCTTTTATGTATTTCTGGCTTTTCCCATCAGGACCTTGAGACAGGTATTGGGATTGCCAAATAGCCGCGCCTGTCAGTTGTATATCACCAGCTTTGTAGCGGAATCGTATTTGTGGGGCACGGCTGAACGGTTGGAAAGGAGCTCCCATATTCAGATTCAGAATTTGTGGAGCAACGTCACCATATAACGGATGCCAGGTTTGTCCCAACAGTAAAGACGGTTTTCCCCAATCAAGGTTTAAATAGGCATGGCGCAGACGTACAGTGGAGAAGGTTGTTCCTGATCCGCGGAAGTCCATTTCTACTTTTGCGGAGGTTTTTGCTCTTCCCAACTTGGGACCTTGCACATCTATTCCCAAACGGGTATATAAAGTATAAAAGCTTCCATTAGCTGTCGCATTCAGGTCTTTACCTGTTGCATCGTACACTTTATCTTTAGGATACATATAGAAGAGCCCGTCAACAGTTTCTTCATTGGCACGACTATTGTAATAGAAGTCGGTGCGGATTTGTCCGTAGAACTTGTAATTGAAATCTTTGTCTTGAGCAAAACTTTTTGCCGATAGCAGTAAAAATGTGAATAAAAATAAATATTTTCTCATATTTTAAAGGGTTATTATAAACAGTCGGCAAAATTACATAATTTATTTGAAAATCGCACGTGTGTCTTGGTAAAAGAATTGTGCGCCTCTACATATAAAGTCTGCACCGATACAAATTATTTTTGTTGCCTCATTCAAGGCAACATTTGAATCTTGTCGTATTCTTCATCGGTTACGGGTTCTAACCATTCATTGGATGTGTTTTCTCCGGAAAGTTCGAATGCAAGGTGGGCGAACCAGCTGTTGGCGGCTGCACCGTGCCAATGTTTTACGTTGGCAGGGATATGGATCACTGTGCCGGGAAGAATCTCAACAGCTGCTTTACCTTCCTCTTGATACCAGCCACGGCCGGCTATGCCGATAAGCATTTGTCCGCCACCTTGAGTTGCATGGTGGATGTGCCAGTTGTTACGGCAGCGTGGTTCAAAGGTGACATTGGAAATGCTTGCCTGTTCACGAGAGATAGGGGCGAGGTAACTGTTACCAGTGAAATATTGTGCATAAGCGGTGTTTGGTTCTCCGATAGGAAAAATCATTTCGCGTTGGAACGTTGTTTTTTCATCTTTATCTTTACAAGAGATATCTTCATTCCATACTTCTTTGGCAAGACGGAATGCCGCCCATGCTTTCGGCCATCCTGCATAGAAGCCGATGTGAGTGATGATCTCTGCAATTTCCGTACGCGTAATACCGTTGTTTTTGGCTGATTGGAGATGGAATGTAAGCGAACTGTCCGTTATTCCTTGACTGATGAGTGAGGTGATTGTGACTAAACTGCGGTCACGAAGACCGAGTTGCTCGGTGCGGCTCCACACTTCTCCAAAAAGAATGTCGTCATTAAGTTCTGCGAATTTAGGAGCGAATGTTCCTAATTGGTCGCGTCCTGCTGTCTGTTTGATCTTTTTTTGTGCCATACTGGTTGTTGTTAAAATACTGAATATTAAAAGTAAAATGACTTTGTTCATAGCGTTCATATTTTAAGTCTTTCAATATAAATTCTATGTACAAAAGTATGGAGTTGAAAAAAATAAGATTGTACCCGGATTACAGATTTTTATACCATTTTTCCTGTTTAGTTTGTTGTGCTTTTTAAAATGAAATTCCATTGTCATCCGGCTAAGTTTTCAATCAGGAAATAGAAAACAAGGTTTTGAGCCGGATTACAATGGAATTCAATTCTCCTTATATAAATAGGAAATTAATAGATTTCTATTTCGTCCAAAGCTATTGTGCTGGGTATCTCGCTTTTATCATGCGGGCTATAGCAATCAATTCCATTGCGTATTTTACCTCCGCTTGTAAATTCTATTTTTACCTTCACCGCTTCTTGTGCCGGAAATTCTATTTCTTCATCGAAGCCTCTGAACGTATTTTCTTTGATATCGTAAGTGAATTCTTTTTCGGCTACTTTCTCGAATTTGTTGTCTAAAGAGGAAACATAGACTACAGCTTTGCTCACCGGCAATATTCCACCTGCTGCATTATACAATGTACCGAATCTGATTTTACGGATAGTGGCTTTCTCAAAGTCTACTATAAAAGTAACTTTGTCATTATTGTCTGGGCTGATACCTACCCACGGGGTGGAGGAGGCATTATTTCCACGTTTTCCATTGGTCAGTCCTAAAGTCACAGTGTCTGCGCCCAATATATCATTTTCTCCTAAAATATCACCTTTCATACCTTTGGGTTCGGGCATGATTTCATATTTTTTTCCACTGATTAAATTCTTGTAAAGCTGTTTATGAGTAACCTTACCGATTTGTTTGCCGTTAACGAAAGCAGCGGCTTTCAAGTCGTATGTGCCGTCCAATGGGAATGGATGATTGTATAAGTTGGCATGTATGGATGGTTGCTCACCATGAGTCGTATAATAGATTTGTGCTCCCGGATAGAATGTTTCCAGCTCTACATTCAGTACACCTTCTTGGGTGGCACGGGTGTTGATATTTACATCAAAGAAGTTGAGGCAAGGTTTTACGCCCATTGCTTCCAGACGTTGGAAGTCTTCAACCATGCGGTTGCAGAATGAAGTAAAATTCTTTTTCTTCATCGGAGTCCAGCCGGTTTCGGATATAGCGATCAGGCGTGGGAAGATTTGATAATCACGGTTATCCTCAGTTGGCATATATTCTGCCCAGCAATTGGCCTGTACACCAATGATGTGCTGTTTTACCAAACTGTCTGCATCAACCGGTACAGGATTATAGCTGTATGTCTTTTTCAGTGTGTTGTATCCACCGATAGTAACAGGGGCTATTTCCGGTTCTTCCTGGTAATGGTCAAGGTAAGCGTAAGGATTAGGAGTCATAATAGCATCATGTCCGGCTTTGGCTGCGGTCATTCCGCCTTCCACACCACGCCATGACATCACTGTGGCGTTGGGGGCAAGCCCTCCTTCCAGTATTTCATCCCAACCGATGATATTACGTCCTTTGCTGTTCAGGTATTTTTCCACACGGCTTACGATATAACTTTGTAATTTCTCTTCTTTCGTATGCTTTCTTCCGTCTACGGGATTGGGAGTGATGTCATTTTCCAATCCCAGTTCACGTATCAGTTTTTGACAATGTTCACATTGTTCCCAGGCTGTTTTAGGACATTCATCACCACCTATATGTATATAAGAGCTTGGGAATAATTCCACCACTTCGTCCATGACTCCTTCCATAAACTGGAAGAAGGTGTCGGTAGGGCAGAATACTTGGTCAAACACACCCCATAATTTGCAAACTTCGTAGGTGCTGTCCGGAGTGCAGGACAATTCAGGGTAGGAAGCGATAGCGGCCAAGGCATGTCCAGGTAACTCTATCTCCGGAATGACAGTGATATATTTGCTTTGAGCGTATGCAACGACTTCTTTTATTTCGTCTTGTGTGTAAAAACCTCCGTGGGGCTTTCCGTCATATTTGAATGGGTAATGGGTATAGAAATAATCCACCATGGTTTCTGAACGTTGAGAGCCGATCTCAGTCAGTTTGGGGTATTTTTTGATTTCAATTCTCCAGCCTTGGTCGTCTGTAAGATGCCAGTGGAAGGTGTTCATTTTATGTGCAGCCAATACATCTATGAATTTTTTGATATAATCTATAGATGCGAAATGGCGGCATACATCCAGCATGGCTCCGCGATAGCGGAATGTCGGGGCGTCTTCTATTTCAACGCAAGGTACACTCCATTCGGCATTACGTGCTCTTTCTTTACAATAGACATCCACCGGCAACAGTTGATACAGGGTTTGTAATCCATAGTAAAAGCCGTTAGGCGCCGATGCGGTAATTTTTATCAGTTGAGGGGTGACCGATAACTTGTAGGCTTCTTTTTCCATCCCCGGAATGCTGTCAAAAACAATGGAGGGTACATTTTCATGTAACTCGTCAGTCGGTTTCAGCTTGAGACCGGCTATATCCAAGAGAGTGGTTGACAGGCCGGAAGCAATGTGTTTCACTTCTTGTGAGGCGTTAACGACGATAGGAACATCACTGTTCAGGTAAAAACGTCCCTGCTGCTCGCTCATGGTAACAGGCAATGGAACTACATTGTACTCATTGATTACTTCTTTCATTTGGCATCCACACATTAATAACCCAACGAAAAATACTGGCAGACTCTTTTTCTTCATAATAAATCTGTGTTAAGTTTTTAAATAAAGGGGGTATAGAAATTCTTTTTGGACAAAAATAGCAATAAAAACGGAATAAACATGTTTTTCAGAGAGATTAATATGTTTACAATATAAAAATATTTTTCACAGATTTGTTTCTTTATTGCTAATAGAATGCTATCTTTGTCCGAGTTAACCAATTTATTAATCTAACACGCATGACAGCAAATACCCCCAAACGCTTGCTTGCTCTTGACATATTGAGAGGCATTACTATTGCAGGCATGATTCTTGTAAATAACCCCGGTTCATGGGGGCATGTGTATACTCCGTTGGAGCATGCCGCCTTTAACGGGTTAACCCCTACCGATCTCGTTTTTCCTTTTTTTATGTTCATTATGGGAATATCCACTTATATTTCTTTGCGGAAATATAATTTTACTTATTCTCATGCTACATTACGGAAGATTGTGAAACGTACAGTCGTTATTTTTTGTATCGGTCTGTTTTTGAATCTTCTGGCCAAATCGGTTTTTACACATCATCTGAATTTTGAAGAGTTGCGTTATTTAGGAGTCATGCAACGGCTTGCTATAGGATACGGTGTGACTAGTCTGGTTGCTATAACGGTGAAGCATAAATATTTTCCCGCTATCATTTTGGTGACTTTGGCTGTCTATTTTCTTTTATTGGCTATGGGAGACGGCTTTAACTTGTCGGCCACTAATATAGTGGCCCGTTTTGATGTATGGGCATTGGGTACATCCCACATGTACCATGATGGTGGAATGGCGTTTGATCCGGAAGGACTATTGAGTACGCTTCCTGCGGTGTGCCATGTAATGGTAGGGTTTTATTGTGGAAAGTTATTGTTTTCTGCTAAAGATAATGACGAGAAGATACAACGATTGTTTTTGGTGGGTACAATTCTCACATTTGCCGGCTTTTTGTTAAGTTACGGCTGCCCTATCAATAAGAAAGTGTGGTCGCCTACTTTTGTCATTACAACCTGCGGATTGGCATCCAGCTTTTTGGCTCTGCTTATCTGGATCATTGATATAAAAGGTTATCAAGGTTGGTGCGTTTTTTTCCGGTCGTTCGGAGTGAACCCTTTGTTTATTTATGTGTTTGCGGAAATAATGGGGATTCTATTGGGCGCTACGGGGGCAAGTGTCTTTATTTATGAAAAGGTACTGGTTCCGGTGTTGGGAAATTATCCCGGTTCATTAGCCTATGCTTTGTTGTATGTATTATTTTGTTGGAGTATTGTTCATATTTTATACAAGAAAGGTATTTATGTCAAGATCTAAAAACGGAAACAGAAAATTAGTTAAATGAAAGAGACGAAGAATGTTTTTATGTCAGAACTGACGGAGGTGTTTAGCAAACGTCAGCAACAGTTTGTTCAGTTTGCTTACTCGTATGTCAGGAACAGGGAAGAGGCTGAGGATATTGTAATGGGGGCTTTTACTAATGTATGGGAGCACCGGAATGAGTTACAGGAGGATACCAATATTTCTGCGTTGCTGTTGACTGCCATAAAAAATCGTTCATTGAATCATTTGCAACACTTGGAGGTACGTATGCGTGCCGAGCAGCATATAGGAGATATGCGGCAGAAAGAACTGGCTTTGCGTATCTCGACTTTGGAGGCTTGTGATCCCGATAAATTGTTTTGTGATGAGATTCAAGCTTTGGTGCAGGAAGCCATTAGTGAATTGCCTCCTACAAGCAGGGAGGTGTTTATTTTGAGCCGGATGAAAAATTTACCGAACAAGGAAATTGCTTTGCGGCTGGATATTTCTGTAAAGACTGTAGAATTTCATATCACCCGGTCGCTGAAACAGTTACGGGTGCAGCTGAAGGATTATCAGTTTCTTTGGAGTTTTTTATAAAACAAGACCATGCCTCAGTTATTTGGACATGGTCTTGTTCTTATTTCATATACAGGAATCAGAAACTATAATCTGCACTTAAACCGAACACTTTGTTGGTACGGCTATATACATTTGTTCCGGGTAGTCCGGTTCCGTTATAGTTGGTTGATTTTTTTGTATAATCCTCATAATTAGTCCACATATAACCAATATTTAAATTGAGGTGTTTGTTCATCTTTATTTTGGCTCCGACTCCCAAAGAGTAAGAATCACAAGAAAAACTGGTATCTGATTGATAGTTATCTGATAGTCCGTAGTCAGTGATTTGTCCACCACAGCTGAGGGTTAGTTGCTTGGTTACATCAAACTCAATACCTGCCAAGTATTCATTGGTTCCTTTAGTCAGATATTTTTGTTTGCCGTTTGCCATACCTGCATTTTTGTCATCATAAAAATGATATTCTACAGAAGCGCGAAGTACCGGAAGGAATTCGTAGGCGGCTGCGATAGAGAGCATGGCTGGAATATCATTGGGAGTATTCACACCGTGTTCGTAGGGGGCTACCATATCTTTGGCACTGGGTGGATATTGTAAGTTCTTTGTATTGTTTTCGATATTCAAGTTGGTCTTGAATTCATATTTGGCACCAATGTTCAGTTTACCCAGTTTAGCATCTACACCGATAACAGGAGTAAGTCCCCAGCCGGTTTGGTCACAGTCTAGAGCAAGAGGCAACAGGTTTGTGTCTGTTCCTTTTACAATAGCGTTCAGAAAGCCTTTGTAGCCACCGGTAAAGTAGTTCATTCTACCTCCACCGAATACGGAAAGCCATTCGGTAGCTTTATAGGATAATCCCAGCTGCAAAGAGTAAATATATTGTTTACCGTCCATGGCACTTGTTATATCATACATATCAGGAGTTATAACCGTAGGTTTTTCTGCTTTTAAACCTTCTTGAAAAATACCTGCCATAGCTGAGGCGTCGAACATAGGCAGTCCGTCATCAAAAGACGCCTTTCCACCTCCGGCAGTGATGGCGAAGAATCCTGAAATTGTCCACTCACCTTTTTTATATGCGGCGAAGAGGCTGGGGATAACCGGTGCGGCGGCTGTTCCTTCGTAATATTTTTCAAAAGGCTTGTCTGCAACAGTAGGACCTGTGGCGTTAACGCCATTGTATGTCATAAAACTGGCATCAATATTTCTAGTCTGATAAGCGCTCTGAATGCTCAATCCTACATGGAATCCGTCTTTGGGCAAGAAAGCCAGGCCGGCAGGATTAGATAAAGCACCGTCTATTTCTGTTGTAGCACCACGAGATAGCATACGGAGAAAAGCTGCATGTTGATTTGTATTGGTTAAAATACCTCCTGCGAAAGTTGAATTTGAAACGATTAGTGTCGCTGCACTAATTAATAATAGTTTCTTCATTTATTACTTGATTTTTTGTTTGCGGGCGCAAAGGTAGGATAAAATAACACACGGGCAAACCTTTTGTGCAATTATTTGTGTCGTCTATTGAAAAAATCAACTGTTTCAACAGAAACTATTTGCCTGGATGATGAATATCCTTTTTTTATTTGTGTGATTGATTGGTAGGAACTGTGGAATGAGGGAGCATGCTGATGCTTTTGTGATATATTTGTTCCGGCACGCCTGTCCGCTAAGTAAATTCCTGGTCTGTTTACAGTTTCTTCACTCCATTCAGAACACCGGATTGAAAAGAATGTAGTATCTTTGCAACTCTTTTACTCAATGCAAAAAAAATATATGTATACCAACAAAGAAATATGGAACGTAAGTTATCCGATTTTTCTCGGATTATTGGCGCAAAACATTATCAATGTGACAGATACTGCTTTCCTGGGCAGGGTAGGAGAAGTCGAGTTGGGAGCTTCCGCCATGGGTGGATTGTTTTATATCTGTGTCTTCACTATTGCTTTCGGTTTTAGTGTCGGTTCACAAATCTTGATTGCTCGTCGTAATGGAGAAGGACGTTACAAAGATGTGGGTCCCGTAATGATACAGGGAGGGACATTCTTGCTGGGATTGGCGGTGCTCATGTTTGGGCTGACACATCTTTTGGCCCCATCCATTGTCCGCTTGCTCATTTCATCTGATTCCATTTTTGATGCTACCATGGAATTTCTCAACTGGCGTATTTGGGGCTTTTTCTTCGCCTTTGTCAACGTGATGTTCCGTGCGCTGTATATTGGTATTACACGTACTAAGGTGCTGACAATGAATGCAGTGGTCATGGCATTGGTGAATGTGCTGTTGGACTATATTTTGATTTTCGGTAAGTTTGGAATGCCGGAGATGGGGATTAAAGGAGCAGCTGTCGCTTCGGTGATGGCTGAAGCCGCTTCATTGGCTTTTTTCTTGATTTATACCTACGCAAAGGTGGATTTTAAGAAATTCGGCTTGAATCACTGGCAGAAGATTGACTTTTCTTTATTGGGAAAAATTCTGAGTATTTCGTGTTTTACCATGATACAATATTTTTTGGCCATGGCTACTTGGTTTGTCTTTTTCATCGCGATAGAACGGTTGGGTCAACGCGAGCTGGCGATTGCCAATATCGTGCGTAGTATCTATATTGTGATGCTCATTCCGGTTCAGGCATTGTCTACTACTACCAATTCATTGGTCAGCAATCTGATTGGTGCGGGGGGGATAACCCATGTCATGCGTTTGATTTGGCGTATAGCCCGGATGTCGTTTCTCATTATGGTGGTCTGTGTGGCGGTGGTGGTGCTTTTTCCTCATGCCATGCTTTCGGTTTACACCAACGAACCGGCGTTGCTGGTAGAGTCTGTGCCTTCGTTGTATGTCATTGCCGGAGCGATGATTATTGCATCAGTGGCGAATATTTATTTCAATGCCATTTCGGGAACTGGAAATACGCAGGCTGCTCTGATACTTGAAATGGGGACTTTGGTATTCTACGCCCTTTACATTCTATGGATAGGCATGGTGGTGAAAGCACCGGTTTCTGTTTGTTTTTCTATAGAGGTGGTGTACTATAGTTTGTTACTGCTTAGCAGCATTATTTATTTGAAAAAAGCAAAATGGCAGAATAAAAAGATATAAGGTTCATAAGTTTTTTGTATTTTTGCACCCTGTTGTTATTCTGAAGGTTAGTAAAGAAGGACAGGCAATCATAATTTGTAATTTATAATTAAATATATATGTTCGATAATTTAAGTGAGAGACTGGAACGGTCTTTTAAGATTCTGAAAGGTGAGGGGAAAATCACCGAGATTAATGTAGCGGAAACATTGAAGGATGTGCGTAAAGCTTTGTTGGATGCTGACGTGAACTATAAGGTCGCCAAAGGCTTTACTGATACTGTGAAAGAAAAAGCTTTGGGGCAGAATGTGCTTACGGCTGTGAAGCCCAGCCAGTTGATGGTAAAGATTGTACATGATGAACTGACTGCATTGATGGGCGGTGAGACTGCCGAATTGGTGTTGGAAGGTCGTCCGGCGGTTATCCTGATGTCAGGTCTGCAAGGTTCCGGTAAGACTACTTTCTCCGGTAAACTGGCCCGTATGCTGAAAACCAAGAAGAACCGTAAGCCGCTGTTGGTGGCTTGTGACGTTTATCGTCCCGCTGCTATCGAACAGTTAAGAGTATTGGGAGAACAAATCGAGGTTCCTGTATATAGTGAATTGGACAGCAAGAATCCGGTGCAGATTGCATTGAACGCTATTCATGAAGCAAAAGCGAAAGGTTATGATTTGGTTATTGTCGATACAGCCGGTCGTCTGGCTATCGACGAACAGATGATGAATGAGATTGAGGCGATTAAGAAAGCGGTCAATCCGGATGAAACATTGTTCGTTGTCGATTCAATGACCGGTCAGGATGCGGTGAATACAGCCCGTGAATTTAATGAACGTCTGGACTTTAACGGTGTTGTGCTGACCAAGTTGGATGGTGATACCCGTGGCGGTGCCGCTCTTTCTATTCGTACCGTTGTGAATAAGCCTATCAAGTTTGTGGGTACCGGCGAAAAGTTGGATGCTATCGACCAGTTCCATCCTGCACGTATGGCAGACCGTATTCTCGGTATGGGTGATATCGTGTCTTTGGTAGAACGTGCGCAGGAGCAATATGACGAGGAAGAGGCAAAGCGTCTTCAGAAAAAGATTGCCAAAAACCAGTTCGACTTCAATGACTTTTTGAGCCAGATTCATCAGATAAAGAAGATGGGTAACCTGAAAGAGTTGGCTTCCATGATTCCGGGTGTGGGTAAAGCGATTAAAGACATTGATATCGATGATAATGCATTCAAGAGCATTGAGGCGATTATTTATTCCATGACTCCGCAGGAACGTACAAATCCCGAAATCCTGAACGGAACACGTCGTACGCGTATAGCCAAAGGCAGTGGAACCAGCATTCAGGAGGTAAACCGTCTGCTGAAGCAGTTTGACCAGACCCGCAAGATGATGAAGATGGTGACCGGTAGCAAGATGGGTAAGATGATGCCGAAACTTAAAAAGTAAGGTTTAAATAAACAGGTAGGGAGAAAGTGCGGAACTTTCTCCTTTTTTTATTATGCAACGTGGCTGATTTATGCTACATTTGTTGCTCAATGGATTATTTATAAATAAATAGTATGCAACTAATTGATGGAAAAGCTATTTCGGAACTGGTGAAGCAGGAGATTGCTGCGGAAGTTGCCGGAATCGTGGCTAAAGGTGGCAAGCGTCCCCATTTAGCTGCAATCCTCGTTGGACACGACGGGGGAAGTGAGACATACGTGGCGGCTAAAGTAAAGGCCTGTGAAGTATGTGGTTTCAAATCCAGTCTGATCCGTTATGAAGCAGATGTGACGGAAGAAGAATTACTGGCAAAGGTCAGAGAACTGAATGAGGATGCTGACGTGGATGGTTTTATCGTACAACTTCCCTTACCGAAGCATATTTCCGAGCAGAAAGTGATTGAAACCATTGACTATCGTAAAGATGTGGATGGTTTCCATCCTATCAATGTAGGACGTATGTCCATTGGCCTTCCTTGCTATGTATCCGCTACGCCTAATGGTATTTTGGAATTGCTGAAACGTTACCATATTGAAACACAGGGAAAGAAGTGTGTAGTATTGGGCCGTAGCAATATTGTGGGTAAGCCTATGGCGAGCCTGATGATGCAGAAAGCTTATCCGGGTGATGCCACTGTAACTGTTTGTCACAGCCGCAGCAAGGATTTGGTAAAAGAATGTCAGGAAGCTGACATTATCATTGCTGCACTGGGTCAGCCGAATTTTGTGAAGGCTGAGATGGTGAAAGAAGGTGCGGTGGTTATTGACGTGGGTACTACCCGTGTGCCGGATGCCACAAAGAAATCCGGATTCAAACTGACCGGAGATGTGAAATTTGATGAAGTGGCTCCCAAATGTTCTTATATCACTCCCGTTCCGGGTGGTGTGGGACCTATGACTATTGTATCTTTAATGAAGAATACGTTGCTGGCTGGAAAAAAGGCCATTTACAAATAAGTGCCACATGCTTTGCGAAGCTTGATGGATAAAAAAAGAATGTGTCAAAAGTTTGGTAATGCTTACAGGATAAGCTGACCTGCTTTTGACACACTTGTTTTCATGAACAAAAGTTATGCCTGTTTTTCGGACTTACCTGTAAAATCATAAGGAAGGATTTTCGCTCTTAAAAGATTATTTTGTTCTTCGGAATGACTATATTTTCGGGAGTGTCCTTGATGTATAGGTCTTTCTCGCTGGGAAGTTCGGGACATTTATGCCCTCATGCCCTCATGCCCTCACTGCATGTATAATAGGTTTATTATAAAAGATTTAGATGGTGAGGGTAAAAAATATTGCTCTCACTTATGCTCTTATGCCCTCACTGTATTGTGAAGCTGAATTTTGCATAAAATGCTTGAATACAGTTATATATATACTTTTTATAGGATATTCCGTTTTGATGTAAAGTTGGCTATTTTTAGGCTTTCTTTCTTGTAAGAAGTGCGCATGGAGGATTTGTACCTTTATGGAATATGGCGGATTCCGGCTGTGGTAAAAAAGATCAGGTCATTTTTAAAAAAGATGACGAGCTTTTTTTAAAAGGCCGCCGTCTTTTTTAAAAACGTCTTGGTCTTTTTTTTAAATGTCCTTGTCTTTTGGACTGGCGGTTGGCATGCTTGCTGACGTGGTTTCTGTTGGGGTCATTGTCATCAATAAGGCATGTGTGTGATATATAAAGATTTGTTGCAAACGCTTGTAGACCCTCTTTCTAATTTTTTATTTGTATTATTCGCTTGAAAAAAACGATGGTACTGCTGTTTCAGAACGGGTGCAGGATAGTGAAGCCTGTTGGCACAGTTCGGGGTTGCTCCTACGGAATTCAAGCGTATGAAAACTGTAAATTAGTGTAGAACTTTGTTCTTTACGAATTTTTTCCTATCTTGTACCCTTTAATATTAGAATAGATGAAACAGATCTTTATTCTTTTTTTGCTATGGTTTGGTTTGTCGCTATCGGCGCAAGATCAGATCTCTTTGTTGTTTGTCGGTGATTTGATGCAACATCAGGCTCAAATTGATGCAGCCAGGCAAGGAGACGGGTATAATTATAATGATTGCTTCCGTCATGTGAAGAAAGAAATAAGTGAGGCGGATATGGCTATAGGGAACTTAGAGGTGACATTGGGAGGAAAGCCTTATAGAGGGTATCCGGCGTTCAGTGCTCCGGACGAATATCTTCATGCTATAAAGGAAGCCGGATTTGATGTATTGCTGACCGCTAACAATCATTGTCTGGATAAGGGGAAGTTGGGGTTGGAACGTACTATTCTGATGCTGGATTCTTTGAAAATACATCATGCTGGAACCTATAGGAACCCGGAAGAACGTCATAAGAACTACCCGTTATTGATTGAGAAGAATGGTTTTAGAATTGTATTGTTGAACTATACTTATGGAACGAATGGCTTGAAGACTGATGCTCCGAATGTGGTGAATTATATTAATCGGGAACAAATAAAAAAAGATATTCTTGATGCACGCAGAAAACTTCCTGATGTTATTATAGCCTGTATGCATTGGGGAGTGGAATATTGTTCGTTCCCTGAACGATCGGAGTGTGAATTGGCTAACTGGTTGATTGAACAAGGAGTTGATCATGTAATAGGTTCGCATCCGCATGTACTCCAGCCTATGGAAATTGTAAAAGACCCCCGGACTCCTGCCCGGCATGTCATTGTTTATTCATTAGGTAATTTTATCTCAAATATGTCGAAAGAAAAAACGGATGGAGGAGCTATGGTAAGATTGAAGTTGCAACGGATTTTTCGAATAACCCGTTTAGCGGATTGTGAATATGCATTGGTTTGGACTTCAAGACCTGTTTTAAGTAAAAAAAAGAACTTTGAATTATATCCTGTTACTTTTATTAATAAATCCATTAATAATGAGGAACTTAATGTGATGAAACGTTTCTTGAAAGGAACTGAAAATTTATTAGGAAAATCGAATGGAGGCATAAAAGAGTATTTTTTTGAATAATTTTTCCTCAAAAAGTTTGCAGATATAAAAAAAAGCAGTACCTTTGCATCGCTTTCGAAAGGAAAGCCTAACATGGTGACTATAGTTCAGTCGGTTAGAGCGTCAGATTGTGGTTCTGAATGTCGTGGGTTCGAATCCCACTAGTCACCCCTTCACCTATGAAAGGTTCTGTAAATCTAATGATTTATAGAACCTTTTTCAGTTTTTATGTCTATTAGTGTATTATCATGATGATAAATTTGAAAGATAATAGCGAAAAGGATAAGTATATCTTGGAGTTGTTCCAGACATCTCCTAAGGAGGCTTTTCGTTTATTATTTGATGCTTATCACATGAAATTATGTATATATGCGGTGCAGCTGACCGATTCTTTTGAGATGGCTGAAGATATTGTGCAGGATTTCTTTATCTATTTTTGGGAGAAGAAATATTATTTGAAAATAAATCAGAATCTTCGTTATTATCTTTATTTGTCTGTGCGGAATGCGGCCATCAATGCTTTGCAGAAAAACAACATGTTGTCTATGGAAGAACTCTCAGGCATTGATATGGGTATTCCTGAAGAGTCTATAGATGAAGAGGAGCAAGAGGAACGAAATAAGTTATTATTGGAAAAACTACAAAAATTACCTCATCAGGAATTACAAGTGGTGAGAGCTGTCATTATGGAAAATAAGAAATATAAAGAAGCTGCTGAGGAACTTCATATTTCTGTGAATACCCTAAAAACTCATCTGACAAGAGCATTGAAACAATTAAGAAAAGAATACAATCTGCACTCACTGTTTTACTAAAATTAAATTTTTCTTCTTTTTCTGTCACCCATTTATTAATTTGGACTCTCTTTTATTAAAAGAAAGTAATCAATGAACAAAGAGAATCCAAAAAAGAACAAAAAGTCTTTTGAGTATTATATAGCGCAGCGAAAAGAAGAATTTCGTTGTCAATATGATCATGAACGTTCATGGGAAAACCTGCAATATAAGCTTCAAAAAAGAAAGAATCACCGTCTCAGTTTATATTGTGTAGCAGCCTCGGCAGCTTTTCTTTTTCTTATTTTAGGAGTCAGTCACATATTCTCTCTTCACAATAACACACAAAACAAGGAGGCCGTAGTGGCTGCTGTGGTTTCATTTCCGGAAACAGGCAGCCGCAAGGCTATCCTTACTTTAGAGAATGGAGAAAAAGTGGATCTGTCTGTTAAAAAGGGTACGATTTCTAATGCAAATTCTACTGTAATCAATAATAATGCCAATCAATTATTGACTTATAGAAAAGTGGAAGAGGTTTCTTCAACTCCTCAGATTAATACATTGGCTATTCCAAGAGGAGGGGAATATCAGTTGATTTTATCGGATGGAACAAGGATATGGATGAATGCTGAAAGTCTTTTGCGTTATCCAACTTCTTTCATTGGAGAAAAAAGAGAAGTTTTCCTAGAAGGGGAAGCTTTTTTTGAAGTGGCGAAAGATGCTAAGCACCCCTTTATAGTTCATACAAACAGACATTCGGTGGAGGTACTTGGTACAAGTTTTAATATATCTGCTTATCCTGATTATAAGGTATATACGACTCTTGCAGAAGGGCGTATCAAAGTAAGTACAGCTAAAGTTTCGGTTGTGTTAAATCCTGACCAACAAGCGGTTATTGAACCGGATAATGATGATATAGTGACACGTGATGTGCCTGCTTATCTATTTACTTCCTGGGCGAAAGGAAATTATGAGTTTCGTAATACGTCTTTGTCTGAAATTGTTGCCCAACTGTCACGGTGGTATAATGTAGATATCTATTTTAAAAATGAATCTTTGAAAGATAAAAGATTTGCAGGTATCATTTTCAGGGATGAAGAGTTGAATTTTGCTATTGAAGTGATTGAGAGAGTGTCTAATGTACATTTTACTCGCGAAGGAGAAACGATTTATATTGAAGATAAACATGAATGAGAAAGCAAAATGATAGGAGAGAATTGACTTTTTTAAATAATAAATCAACAAACAATTATGAGTACAAAACTTTTGAGCGAAACTATCTGTCGCAAAGGCCTCATGGTGAAATGCTTTGTTGCATTGATAGTGTTTTGTTGTTCGGTGGGCGAAGCGTTTGCCCAAACGGATACTAAGGTGACTATCAATGTAAACAATGTTTTAATCAGAACAGCCTTGGATCAACTGCAAAGGGAAGCAAAGATCCATTTTGTTTACGATGAAGAAAATATTGATTCAGGAAAACGGGTAAGTTTATCTTATACCGAAACTCCTTTGAATGCAGTTTTGGACGATTTTTGTAAACAGACTTCGTTACGATATGAAGTAAAAAGAAATTTGATTCTTATTTTACCTTCAAAGGCTGAGAAAACAACCGGAAAACATGAGCCTTTTTATATGACAGGTGTAGTTACGGATGAAACCGGAGAAAGTATTATTGGGGCTACCATTATGATTGGAGGTACAAGTCAGGGTACTGTAACCGATATAGACGGTCGGTATAGTTTGCAGGTTACTCCTGGTGATTTAGTGTCATTTACTTTTGTTGGAATGGCAGATAAAGTAGTCAAGGTACAAGCTGGTAAGAAAGTTGTGAATGTGAAAATGGAAACTAATGCCACTGCATTGGCTGATGTTGTAGTAACTGGCTATCAGACTTTGTCCAAAGAACGGGCAACAGGATCTTATTCTGTGATTTCAGAGAAAAGCACGAAGGGTAAACTGGAAACGGATGTGTTGTCACGTATTGAAGGACTGGTAGCGGGTATAAATAAAACTTCCAGTAACAGTAATGATGTTGTTATTCGTGGTATTACTACTTATATGGGAAATACAAAGCCATTGTATGTAGTTGATGGTATGCCTTATGAAGGTGATTTAGCATCAATAAATCCGACAGATGTACAAAATATAACGGTATTGAAAGATGCTGCTGCAAGTTCTATTTATGGTGCCCGTGCAGCTAATGGTGTAATTGTTATTACAACTAAACGCGGACAGGAAGGTAAAACTAAAGTAAGTTATAATGGTAGTATTAAGTTGTCTCCAAAACCGGATTTTGATTATTTGAATTTGATGAGTAGTTCCGAGCTGGTAGATATGCAGATTGAAGGGTTTGATTATTATCATACGGCTTATGAGAATTTGAATAAGCGTCAAGCTGTAAATCCGGTAGTTGACTTATTGTATCAGCATGAACGAGGTCAGCTGACAGATAGTCAATTGGCAGATGCTCTGTTACCTTATCGTACAAATGATAATCGTAAACAAATAGAAGATGAATTTGCGCGTGTAGGTATTGTTCATCAACATAATTTAGCTATTTCTGGTGGTTCTAATAAAAATAGATACATGGCTACTGTTAATTATATGGGTGATTATGGTAATCAAAAGTATCAAAGTAAAGATCGTATAGGATTTAGCCTAAAAGATGATGTGGATTTTTTTGATTGGTTATCGGCTGATTTTGGAGTTACAGGAAGCTTTTATCGTTCAAAGGGTGATAATGGAGCAGGTAGTTATAGCAGCTTGATGAGTAGTTATCCTAGTTATTATATGTTAAGGGATTTACAGGGTAATCCACTTAATTTTCAACGTACTAAATCAGATTATGAATTGCAACGTTTGCAAAGTATAGGTTTGATGGATGAAACATATAGTCCGATAAAGAATCGTGCAGAAGAAAGCTATCATAATAATTCCAATTATTATCGTTTGCATGCAGGATTGAAATTTAAACTTCTGGAAGGCCTTAATATTGATCTAAAATATCAGACAGAAGGTACTTATGATAAGAATCGTACTTTATATAGTAATATGTCATATACAGTGCGTAATATGATAAATGATGCAGCTCAATATGATGCGGCAACAGGAAGCCTTACACTGAATGTTCCTAAAGGTGGTCAATTGGATGAAAGCCGTTATGAATCTTATTCATATACAATGCGTGCTCAAGTGAACTTTAATCGTATATTTGGAAAACATGCTATATCTGCGTTGGGCGGTGCTGAACGTCGGTTGGTGCGTCGTACTGGTGCGCAGAATTATTATATGGGATATGATGATAATAGCTTGGGAGTAAAACCTATAAATCCGTTAGCAATGTCTCCTATTAATGGTACTGAAGCTTTGTTGGGGTCGTTTAATTGGGTCTATGGTGAATATAATGCATTGACTCATACAGAAGACCGATATGTTTCTTTTTATGCTAATGGTTCATATACCTTTGACGAACGTTATTCATTAACTGGAAGTATTCGTATCGATCAATCTAATTTATTTGGTACTGATCCTAAATATCAGTATCGTCCGTTGTGGTCCGTTGGTGGTAGTTGGCAGATAGCTAATGAGCCTTTTATGGAAGATTGTATGTGGTTGAATCGTTTGAATTTGCGTATGACTTATGGTGTGGGTGGTAATGTTCCTAAGGATGCAGGGCCGTATATGACTGTGGTTGATAGCGGATATAATGAATGGGTTGGAGATTTTGGTTCGTATATACAGAATCCACCCAACTCTCAACTTCGTTGGGAGAAAACGGCTTCTACCAATGTCGGGATTGATTTTTCAGCATTCAATTCTCGTTTAAGCGGTAGTATTGATTATTATTATAAGAAAACTACGGATTTATTAGGAAATCGTAATGCGGATCCGACGTTGGGTTGGGCAAGTCTATTGCAAAATTATGGCTCGATGTTTAATAGAGGTGTAGAATTGTCATTACAGAGTGTAAATATTCAAAATAAGAATTTTACTTGGGGAACAAATTTAATGTTTAGTTATAATAAAAATGAATTGACAAATTTAGAAGGTACAAAAGAAACGGTTTTTTATTATAGTGCATATAATGTAGCAGCTGTTGGTTATCCTATTAATAGTGTCTTTAGTTATCGTTATGCAGGACTTGATCCGACAAATGGGAATGTGTTGGTGTATAATAAAGAAGGAGAAAAAGTTTCAAAAGTAAGTTCTATTGATGATATGGTATATTCTGGAACTCGTACTCCAAAGTATACGGCATCATTGAAAAATTTCTTCTCTTATCGTGATTTTGATTTTTCATTTATGTTTGTATATTATGGCGGGCATGTGTTACGTGATGTTGTAGCTGGATATATGGGTGGTGCACCAAGTGCGAATCTTACTCGTAAGGCTTTAAACCATTGGAGGAAACCGGGGGATGAAAATATTCCGGGAGTAGCTCCGTCTTTTAATAGGAATATTTATTATACAGATGCGCAGGCATGGTATTCGGCAGACATCCATGTAAAAAAGGCAGATTATATTAAATTGAGAGATATCTCACTGAGTTACAATTTGCCAAAGAATTGGTTGAGGAAATATTTTATAGAATCGGCTGCTGTGACTTGTCAAATTAGTAATGTGTGGTGGTGGGCTGCTAACGGAGATATTGATCCGGAAGCGTATACTACATCGGGATATGGATGGGGAGCATTGACTCTTCCGAATCCTACTACTTATACAATTGGTTTGTCTCTTAATTTTTAAACGATTGAATAGATAAATATGAAATTATATAAATTTTTACTTTGTGCATGTTTGGCGTTACCTGTAATGTCATGTGATGATTATTTGGATATACAACCTAAAGGGATTGTAATTCCGGAAAAGAGTGAAGACTATGAACGTTTATTGAATTATGCTCAATTGCTAAAGGCTTCTGAATCATATCCTAACTTTATGACAGATGATGTTTTCATGCCTTATGAAGATGATATGACTGGAGGATTTGTTTCTCTGGAGTTGCCGAACCAGCATTTATATGCGTTTAATAGTGAAATCTTTGGAGAAGGAGAGAGTGACGGTCTTTGGGAATACTCTTATAATCGTATTTATTATTATAACGTAGTTATTGATGATATAATGGGGGCTACTCAAGATACTGAAGAACATAAAAAGCAATTGAGGGCTGAAGCATTGGTTGGGCGTGCTTTTGAGTATTTGACTTTGGTTAATGCTTATGCTAACCATTACGACCCGTCGACTGCTGCTACAGATCCTGGCGTTCCATTGATGTTGGATAAAAATATCAATAAAACAAATTTGCAGCGCGCTACAGTGCAGGAAGTATATGATCAAATTAAGGCGGATCTGGATGAGGCTGCTCCTAATTTACCGGAAAAACCGGTGTTGAATGCCTATCGTGCATCTAAGCCGGTGGGGTATGGGATGTTGGCACGTATGTATCTTTATATGGGAGATTACAAAAAAGCTTTGGAGAATGCGGTGATCTCATTACAGAATAATTCAACTTTGATGAGTCTTTTCCCGTATAAAGTAGTGGATCGTGATAAATATATTGGTAGGATTGATGTTCCGGATGGAGATGAGAACCCGGAAAATATTTATATTCGTTTGGCCCCCTGGACTTTTGGATTTAGTGCTACTGCATATGCTTCTGAAGAATTGGCCTCTTTGTATGATCAGGAAAAGGATCAGCGTTATCTGTTGTATTTTACGAAATATTTAGGTGGGATAGATTTGGATTATCCTCTTTGGGCGCCTTATATTTATGCCAACATGGCTATGTCTACCCCGGAAATGTATCTGATAGCAGCAGAGTGTGAAGCTCGTATAGGTAGTAAAGACAAAGCTATGGAATATATTAACACCTTGCGTGATAATCGTATTATTGATAATGTCCCTTTGGTTGCAAGTGATAACAAGGATGCATTGGTAAAAGTCTTGGAGGAAAGAAGACGGGAAATGCCTATGCTTGGCTGTACCCGCTTGATTGACTTGAAACGTTTGAATCGTGAACCTGAATTCGCAAAGACTATTGTGCATGAGGTGAATGGTGTAGAGTACAGATTGGAGCCCAATAGTCCTAAATATATTTTGCCTATTCCACCCTCTGTACTTCGTTTTAATCCTGATATGATTCCTAACATAAGATAAAAGATATTTTAATGAAAAAACTAACGATTATGATGGCAACAGCAGCATTATGCTGTTGCCTGGGTTCCTGTAACAGTGGAACTAAGCAAGAATTGGCGAATACGGTTCATTTGAAAGGCCAGTTGTTTGATATGGGTAGCCAGAATGTGCGTATGAGATTTGACGGAGCAGCATCTATGCTAGGTGACAGCCGAGATATTTTGTTGAAAACGGATGCTGCCGGTTATTTTGATACTACTTTTGTACTTAAAGAGCCGACATATTATACTATCAGCCGCAACACATTGTATCTTACTCCAGGAGATGACATGACTATCAAAGTAACTCAGACAAATACAGAAGCGGAATTCTCGGGAATCGGAGCCGAAGCCAATAATTACATGAAGTTCCGTCTTTTTCCGAAAGGTGGTTCTTATCTGGAAGCCGGTGGTAACTTGCGTGGAGATTTTGTGTCCACTAAAGCGTTGGTTGACAGCTTGGCCGCTATACGTATGCATACATTGGATACGTTGAGTAATGTGTCTGATGCATTTAAAAAGCTGGAAACAGCACGGATCAAAGCGGATATTATCAATAGTTATATCTGTTATGCAAGTTATTCAAGGATGTTTGCCGAAGTGAAGAATGAAGAAGAGATGCGGGCTAAATGGAATGAGTTTAATGTTTCATTAACTCAGGATGTAACTCCGCTATATAAGGAGATTGTGAATGAAGATATGCTGAATGTAGCTGTGGTGCGCGATGTTTTGTCTTATCAGGAAGATTCTACATTGGCTTCTCTTTGGTTTAAGGATATTTCCATTCCTGCGCGTACTACGGAATTATATGCTTGTGCTAAAATAGTCGATAATCTGAGAAATGAAGCTTCAGAACAGACTGTGAACGAGGCGAAGGCATTTTTGCAAACAGTGAAGAATGCTGATTTTGCAACAGAAATTGAAGGAAAGATTGTTCAAGCTTCCAAGTTGCTTCCCGGACAACCTGCCATTGATTTTGAAATGTTGGATGTGGAGGGTAATGTGAAGCATCTTGCAGATTTTAAGGGTAAGGTGATTTATATTGATTTATGGGCGACCTGGTGTGGGCCTTGCATTCAGGAATCTCCGGCATTTGAGGCTTTAGGTAAGAAATATGTGGGTAAGGATATCGTTTTTCTTCCGGTTTCTACAGATACTACAACGAAACCTTGGTTAAGGTATTTGGATGGACATAAGAAAGAATTGACTCAATATCATTCCAATGATGTTGCTTTAAAAGAAAGTTGGGCTATCATGTATATTCCTCGTTTTATTTTGATTGACAAGGATTTCAATATTGTGAATGCATACGCTCCACGTCCGTCAAGTGAAGAGATTGGTACTTTGATTGATTCTGTTCTTAATAAATAGTAAATTTATGATTTATAAAAAATATCTATTATTAGGCGTTTCTTTATGCATGTTAAATGCTTGCAATGAGTCTAAGTCTGTGTCTTTAGAGGGTAGTCTTGATGGAATCCAGGCTGATTCTATCTATTTATATCAAGTAGACAATGAGCATTATGGTAGTGTGAAACTGATTAAATCTATTGCTGTTACCGATGGTAGGTTTGCTTATCCCACTGATTCTATACAAGCCGGTCTTTATTGTTTCTCTTTGCAGAATATGGAGCGTGGAGAGTATTTACAGCAATACGCTAATTTGTTTTTGGAACCCAAATCCATGCAGCTTACCTTGGGTAAGGATAAGTATGATCAACTGAGTTTACATGCTACAGGGTCTGCATTGCAGGAGCAATACGAAGCCTTGCAAGAAGCGAAATATGTAGCAGGTAATCGTATGGTTCTCGATTCTTTGGATCATATGTTCTATGAAGCTCGTGAAAAAGGGGATCGTGAGGAAATGGAGCGTATCCGGGAGGTTTCCAGTCCTTATTATGAGAGTGCCTCGGAACAGACCCGTAAACTGATAAATGGGGAAATTGCTAAAAATAAAGGCTCATACTTCGGTTTGTATCTTTATTATACTTATCGCTTCCAAAATCATACTTTTAATACAGTTGAGGAGATTGATGAGGCACGTAACTTCATAGGCAGTTTTGATGAGGCGTCCAGGCGAAGTGGTATATATGTAAAAATGCAAGAAGGTTTGGATAAATTTGCTAGGTGTGCTACCGGTAGCGTTGCTCCTGCTATAACAGGAATTGATTTGAAAGGGAATTCTGTCAGTTTGAACGATTTCAAGGGTAAATATGTTCTAGTCGATTTCTGGTTTGCCGGTTGTAGTTGGTGTCGTAAGGAAACTCCTTATCTGTTGAAGACGTACAATGCTTTCAAAGATAAAGGATTTACTATTTATGGTGTGTCTACAGACCGTCGTGAGGAAGATTGGAAAAAGGCTATTGAAGAAGACAAGAGCTATTGGAATCAGGTTCTGTTGCAGAAAGACGACGTGAAGGATGTGTTGGAATCATACTGTATTGTCGGTTTCCCACATATAATTTTAGTAGATCCGGAAGGTAAAATTGTAGCGAAGGAGTTGCGTGGAGATGATCTTTATAATACCGTCGAAAAGTTTGTAAACGGAGCAAAATAAAGAAATGTGTTTTTTAACTCATAAAGCAGTAGGCTGGGAATGTCCGGTCTACTGTTTTTTCTTTTATGGAATATGGTTTTTTTTTGAAGGAATGATATGGTTTTATTATAGGTAGTGATGTTCTGTATTGTATTTATTTTTTAAATAAATCTAATGTGTGACCTGTATTTCTTTAATGTTTTCCTTTTGAAGAACATATTGTCTGTCGGATAAGTTAAAAGTTTACCTTTGCAATATAATCAGAGGATGAGATATTGATCTATAATAAATATTATAAATAAAACGCATAGGTATTGTAAGCGTACAATACTTTTTGGTGGTCTCGTTGGATGCTTGTGTTCAGATTTAAGGCGAGGTCACCTTATTCTCGTAGAGAATTTAGATTTTAATTTGAATGATACTTGCTCGCGATGAGTAGGTATCATTTGTTTTTTAGTCTATTCTGTATGGAAATGGCTTGTAAGATTATACATAGAAGATAGAATAATTAGATCACTCTGCCGTTGAAATGGAGGATTTGAGCGGATTATTTTAATTATTGGAAGAATTGTTCTATCCTTTAAAGCATATTGCTTCTATCTTTGCCATACTGAGAAAAACATTAAATTACACTATTATGAAGAATTTTCTTATCTTATCTCTGTTGTTAGCCTTTTTGACTACGGAAGTATGTGCGCAGTGGAAACCGGCTGGTGACAAGATCAAAACACAGTGGGCAAATAAAATAAATACCTCTGCCGTATTGCCTGAATATCCACGTCCTATAATGGAACGTAATGAATGGAAGAACTTGAATGGTTTGTGGGAGTATGCTATCACCGATTTGGGAGGAAATGTTCCGGCGCATTTTGACGGGCAGATTTTGGTACCTTTTGCAGTGGAATCTTCTTTATCAGGTGTGGGACAAAGAGTCGGTGCAAAAAAGGAATTATGGTATTCCCGTTCATTTGAAGTGCCTGTTGCTTGGAAAAATAAAAATGTATTACTTCATTTCGGTGCTGTGGACTGGAAAGCAGATATTTGGGTAAATGATGTGAAGGTTGGTAGTCATACTGGTGGTTTTACTCCGTTTTCTTTTGATATCACTGCAGCGTTGTCTGGTAAGGGAAATAATAAATTAGTAGTAAAAGTTTGGGACCCTACGGATGAAGGGTATCAGCCTAGAGGTAAACAGGTGAATAATCCGGAGGGTATTTGGTATACTCCTGTGACTGGCATTTGGCAGACTGTTTGGCTGGAACCGGTTACTGCCAGACATATTGAAGAACTTCGAATCACACCGGATATTGACCAACACTTACTGACTGTAAAAGCCCATTTGAATATGAGGGCACCTTCCGATCTGATTGAAGTAAACGTATATGACGGCAATCAGTTGGTTGCCACTGGGAAAAGTATTAATGATGAGGCTGTGGTCATACCTATGCCGGAAGATGCTAAATTATGGAGTCCTGATTTTCCCTTTTTGTATACTTTAAAGGTTATGTTGAAAAGCGATAATAAAATATTGGATCAGGTGAACAGTTATGCAGCTATGCGCAAATACTCTACGAAACGTGATGCTAATGGAATTGTACGTTTAGAACTGAATAACCAACCTTTGTTCCAGTTCGGACCATTGGATCAGGGATGGTGGCCTGATGGATTGTATACCGCTCCTACTGATGAGGCTTTAGTATATGATATACAAAAGACTAAATACTTAGGATTCAATATGATACGTAAACATATTAAAGTGGAACCGGCCCGTTGGTATACTCATTGTGATCAATTGGGAATTATTGTGTGGCAGGATATGCCTAGCGGTGATCGTAATCCGGAGTGGCAGAACCGCAAATATTTTGAAGGTACGGAAAAAAAGCGTTCGGCGGTTTCTGAGGCTTGTTACCGTAAAGAATGGAAAGAAATTATGGATTGCTTGTATTCTTATCCATGTATCGGAACATGGGTTCCGTTCAATGAGGCATGGGGGCAATTCAAGACTCCGGAAATTGCAGAATGGACTAAAGAATATGATCCGACCCGTCTGGTAAATCCTGCAAGTGGAGGTAACCATTATACTTGTGGCGATATGCTTGACTTGCATAATTATCCTGCTCCCGAAATGTATCTGTATGATGCCCAGCGAGCTAATGTTTTGGGAGAGTATGGTGGTATCGGTTGGGTAGTGAAAAATCATATTTGGGAACCGGATCGTAACTGGGGATATATACAGTTTAATTCTTCCAAAGAAGTAACTGATGAGTATATAAAATATACAGATATGCTTTATGACCTGATAATCAGGGGATTCTCGGCGGCTGTTTATACTCAGACTACGGATGTGGAGGTGGAAGTGAACGGACTGATGACTTATGATCGTAAGGTGATTAAAGTAGATGAAAAACGAGTGAGAGAAGCCAACGCACGTGTCTGTAAATCATTAAAGTAAGGAATATGAATAAGCTGTTCTTTTGGGTATGTGCAGTCCTTATGACTGCATGTGCTTCTTATAAAAATGATGAGGTCTTGACTGAATCCGGTTTAAGTAACAGTCGTTTTCAAACGGAGATAAATGGTGAGAAAACTGATCTGTTTGTATTGAAGAATAAAAATAAGATGGAAGTTTGTATCACCAACTATGGCGGTCGTATTGTTTCTGTTATGGTTCCTGATAAAGATGGAATAATGAGGGATGTAGTATTGGGTTTTGATTCCATACAGGACTATATCAAATATCCGTCGGATTTTGGAGCAAGTATAGGGCGTTATGCCAACCGTATAAATCAGGGACGTTTTTCATTGGATGGGATAGTATACCAATTGCCTCGAAACAATTACGGACATTGTTTGCATGGAGGTCCTCAAGGATTTCAATATCGTATTTATAGAGGTATTCAAGTGAGTGACAGAGAGGTGAAACTGACTTACTTGTCTAAAAATGGTGAAGAGGGTTTTCCTGGAAATTTGAATTGTACTATTATAATGAAATTGACGGACGATAATGCTATTGATATTCAGTATGAAGCAGAAACGGATAAACCGACTGTTGTAAACATGACTAATCATTCTTATTTTAATTTAGATGGAGATCCGTCAAAAGATAATTCTGATTATTTATTGACTTTGAACGCGGATTATTATACTCCTGTTGACAGTACTTTTATGACGACTGGAGAAATTGTTCCGGTTGAGGGTACTCCTATGGATTTCAGACTTCCTGCTGTCATTGGAACTCGTATTAATCAAGATTTTGAACAATTAAGATATGGGAATGGCATTGATCATAATTGGGTATTGAATACTAAGGGGGATATTCATCAAGTTTGTGCCACATTGGAGTCACCTGTTACGGGGATTGTACTCAATGTTTATACTGACGAGCCGGGTATTCAGGTTTATTGTGGTAATTTTCTAGATGGGACATTGACGGGTAAAAAAAATACAATATATAATTTTCGGGCCTCTGTGTGCTTGGAAACGCAAAAATATCCCGATACACCTAATAAGGCAGACTGGCCTACGGCAGTAGTGAGACCAGGAGAAAAATATCAAAGTCATTGTATTTACAAGTTTTCGGTACATAAATAATGTATGTTAAGGTAGAAGGAATTGTGGAATATAACATTTGGGATAAATAAGATTCAGAGAGGAAGAGTCCTGAAAGAAGCGGTGAGAGTAAACACTGGTTCTTTTGGGACTTTTTCCGGATAATTATTGATATGGAGAATTTAATCTTTAATTTTGTACTCTCTAAACTAAATTGATATACTATGAAAAGAATATTCATAATAGGACTTCTTTTTTTATATGCATTTACTCTTTACTCTCAAAGTAATATCCGATATTATTTCAAAACATTGGATATTCAAGACGGACTCTCGCAAAACACGGTGAACGCTATTTTGCAAGATAAACAAGGTTTCATGTGGTTTGGAACAAAAGATGGTTTGAATCGTTTTGATGGCCTGAGTTTTCGTATTTTCAAAAAAGAGAATTCTGCTTTAGGAAATAATTTTATCACTGCACTTCATGAGGATAAAGAAGGAAATATTTGGGTTGGAACAGATGCAGGCGTTTATGTGTATAATCCTTTATTAGAAGACTTTACAGTATTTGATAGAGTTAGTGACACAGGTGATATGATTAGTCGTGCTGTGACTCGTATTGAAAGTGATGAAGATAGTGATATATGGATTTCCGTGGATTATCAAGGATTGTTTCATTTTGATCGTGTGCAAGATCGGTTAATTAATTGTCTGCATAGAGATAAGCGTAAGAACCAATTGGCCAATGTTACGCGTTTTTGGTTTGAGGAAAAACTATGTTGGGTCAGTTTATATGACGACAACCTATATTATACAAAAGATAATTTTAAGACATTGTTTCCCTTTCAGGATTCTGAAGGAAAAGAGCCTTTTAAAGATGATATCATTAATACTTGGATTATGGGTCCCCATAATTGTTGGTATATCGGTTCTTCTAATGGTTTGACTGAAATTAATCTGACAACAGGGCGGGTAAGGCGTTTGTTGAATTATTATGTGCGTGATTTAGGCTTTAAATCGGATAAGGAATTATGGGTAGGTACGGAGTCGGGGCTATATATTTATGATTTGGAAAAAGGTGAAATAGCTCATCTCACTGTTTCAAACGGGAATGATTCTTATGCTTTAGCCGATAATGCTATTTATTCTATATGCCGTGATAATGAGGGAGGAATGTGGATCGGATCTTATTTTGGCGGGGTCAATTACTATCCGCGTCAATGGACTTATTTTGAAAAATTCTACCCTCGTGATGATATTAAAAATTTTGGGCGTAGGGTACGTGAGTTCTGTGAAAGTAATGATGGTACTGTTTGGATTGGTACTGAAGATAAGGGATTATTTCATTTTTATCCGGAAAGTGGAAAGATTGAAAAATTCTCACATCCTGCTATTTATCAAAATGTTCATGGTTTATGTTTGGACGGTGATGATTTGTGGGTAGGCACTTTTTCCGGAGGTTTAAGCCGTATTGATTTGCTTACGAAGCAAGTAAGACACTATCAAAAAGATATAAGCCCAAATTCTTTGGATGCCAATAATGTATTCTCTATTTGTAAAACTACATCTGGTGACTTATGGATTGGCACTACATCTGGATTGCTGCGATATAATCGTGATACAGATGACTTTACTAGGATGCCGGAACTAGCTAATATGTTTGTTTATAAAATATTGGAGGATTTTAGTGGGAATTTGTGGCTGGCAACTTATTCTAACGGTGTTTTTCGTTATGATGTGAATAAGAAAGAATGGAAGAATTTTATTTTTCACAAGAACGATTCCACTTCATTACCTTATGATAAAGTAATCAGTATTTGTGAAGATAGTCGTAAGCGGTTATGGTTTATGACACAAGGGGCGGGTTTTTGCCGTTTTAATCCGGAAAATGAAAGCTTTACTCGTTTTGATATGTCGAAAGGTTTTCCTAGTAATATCATTTATCGGATGGTAGAGGATAATCGGGGGAATTTATGGTTGACAACTAATAATGGTTTGGTTTGTTTCAATCCGGAAACAGATGATAAACGAGTTTATACTACAGCAAACGGATTGCTAAGTAACCAGTTTAATTATCAGTCTGGGTATAAAGATAAGATGGGACGTATCTATTTAGGTAGTATAAATGGTTTTATCACTTTTGATCCATCTACTTTTGTAGAAAATACTTTTGTTCCACCAGTTGTCATTACAGATTTCTTCTTATTCAATAAACGAATGCAGATCGGCAGTAAGGATTCTCCATTGAAAGAAAGCATCGTCTTTTCTGATGAGGTCGAGTTAGAATCTGATCAAAATTCTTTTTCATTGCATGCGGCGGCATTAGGTTATCAGGCACCGGAAATGAATCAATTGGTTTATAAAATGGAAGGATTTGATAAAGAGTGGTATAATGTAGGGCGGAATTCGGTAATCAATTATTCCAATTTACCATATGGAACTTATATTTTCCATTTAAGAGGATCGAATAGTGACGGAAAATGGAATGAAAAAGAGCGTATATTGAAGATTCATATTTTACCTCCGTTTTATTTATCAGGGTGGGCCTATTTTATTTATTTGCTATTAGGAATTCTGTCTGTGGTAGGTATCATTTATTATTTCCGGAAAAGGAATGAGCAGAAACACCAACAGGCCATGGAGAAATTCGAACGGGAAAAGGAACGCGAACTCTATACTGCAAAAATAGATTTCTTTACGAATGTGGCGCATGAGATTCGTACTCCTTTGACATTAATCAAAAGTCCGCTTGAAAATGTGCTTGTTTCTCCGAATGTATCTGCAGATATCCGTGATGATTTGGAAATAATGAATCTGAATACTACCCGTTTACTGGATTTGGTTAATCAGTTACTTGATTTCAGAAAGACTGAAACACGTGGGTTTCAACTGAATTTTGTAGAGTGTAATATTTCGGATATATTACAGCAGATTTATATGCGGTTTACTCCATTGGCACGGCAAAAGAAATTGGAATTTGTTATTGAATGTTCGGAATCTATCTATGCGTCGATAGATCGTGAGGCGTTGACTAAGATAATTAGTAATCTGTTTACTAATGCCATTAAATATTCTGAAACTTATATTCATGTCCGGTTGTGGATGGAGGATACTTGTTGGTTCTTGTCTGTCTGTAACGATGGCAATGTAATTCCTATGGAAATGCGTGAAGAGATTTTTAAGCCTTTCATACAGTATAAGGACGGATTTTCCCGTAAGGTTTCGGGTACGGGAATTGGTTTGGCATTGGCAAGATCTTTAGCTGAGTTGCATGAAGGGAACTTAATTATGGATGATTCACAAAAGCAGAATTGTTTTATTCTTTCATTGCCAGTAAAGCATGAACATACTATTGCCATTTCGAAGAGTGAGATTAAGTTGAAAGAGGATCCGAAAGAAGAGGATCCGGGACAATTGCAACAGAAGCCGCGTTACACTGTATTGATTGTGGAGGATAATGTTGAAATGTTGGCTTTTGTTGTCAGACAATTGTCACCTGTTTATCAAATATTGACTGCAACTAACGGAGTGGAGGCCTTAAAGGTGTTGGAGGGGCATACAGTGAACTTAATAGTATCGGATATAATGATGCCCGAAATGGATGGGTTGGAATTATGTGACCGTATAAAATCAGACTTGGATTACAGTCATATTCCTATTGTACTGTTGACGGCTAAGACCACTTTACAATCAAAAATAGATGGTTTGAAATCTGGAGCGGATGCTTATATTGAAAAGCCGTTTTCTGTGGAGTATTTGAAAGTGTCTGTTGCCAATTTATTAAGTAATCATGAAAAGCTGCATGCGGCTTTTGCACATTCACCGTTTATACAGACCAATTCTATGGCTATGACGAAAGCGGATGAAACTTTTTTGAAAACCTTGAATGAAGTGATTGTTGCCAATATGCAAAATCCGGACTTCTGTCTGGACGATATGGCGAGTTTGCTCAATATGAGCCGTTCCAGTTTGAACCGCAAAATAAAAGGAGTGTTGGACATGACCCCTAATGACTATATCCGTTTAGAGAGATTGAAAAAAGCTGCTCAATTATTAAGGGAAGGAGAATGTAAGGTAAATGAAGTATGTTATATGGTTGGCTTCAATACTCCTTCTTATTTTACTAAATGTTTTCAGAAGCAATTTGGTATTTTACCAAAAGATTTTGTGAAATGATTTTTTTCGGCGCATGAAATAGAATAATAGAACTAATCGCCCTCAGGAACTATTCTGAGGGCGATTTTTGAATGTATTATTCTATTAATTGGTTGAATAGTTCTAGCACATTCGGGGAGTTTGGAATACATTTGCATCACAAAAAGTTGAGAATATGATTCATGTAATACTGTGAAAAAAGAAATGCCTATGACATAACAAGAATGTGACCTTTAAATTCTATCTGTTGTATGTATATTTATGAACATACTTGTGATTAATTAAAAAGCGGAACTGAAATCTCCGCACAATTTTACAAATCTAATTCTATAAAAAATGATTAAAAAATTATTAGTCTTCTTTCTGACTATTTTTACGATGACTGCTTATGCGCAGAACGTAACAATGACCGGAACCGTAGTAGACACAGACAACTTGCCTTTAATTGGTGTGAATGTGGTTATTAAGGGTACTTCTACCGGTACTACTACTGATTTGGATGGTAAGTTTACTCTTACTGGAGAAAATGGACAAACATTGGTTTTCTCATATATAGGGATGACCCTCCAAGAGATTGTTTACAAGGGAAAACCTTTGCACGTGATAATGAAGGATGATTCCAAGGCTTTGGAAGAGGTGGTTATAATTGGTTATCAGACTGTGAAGAAATCTGATCTGACGGGTGCAGTAGCAGTAGTTGATACCAAAGAGATGAAAAAAAGCTCAGCTGGAACACTTGTCAGTCAGATGCAGGGGCTTGCTACAGGTGTAAACGTTCGTAGTAGTGGTAGAGCAGGTGAGGATGCTTCTATTCAAATTCGTGGTGTGGGTTCATTAAGTAATAATGCTCCGTTGTGGGTGGTCGATGGGATGATAACTGATCCGGGAGTTGACTTTAATCCGGCTGACGTTGAATCTATTCAGATCTTGAAAGATGCTTCCGCTGCCGCTATATATGGTTCTCGTGCTGCTAATGGGGTGATTATTGTTACTACTAAGAAAGGGGTGAGTGGTCCTATGAAGGTGAATGTGAGTGTGAAAGAAACATTGGAGTGGAGTCCGAAGTTTGATTTGATGAATGCGGCAGAGTACATTAAATATAATGATATAGCTTATAAAGAAGCGATAAAAGATGGTATAGCCTCCATAACAACAACTCAGAAGCATTCCGAATATGATACCAATTGGCAGGATGAGGTATTGAAGACAGCTTTGGTACAGGATTATAATGTATCTTTATCCGGTGGTGGAGATTCGGGTAGTTATTTTGTTTCAGCTGGTTACTATAATAATGATGGTGTATCTTATGGAAATACGTTTGATCGTTATAGTTTCCGTGTTAACACACAGGGGAAAAAAGGTTGGTTTTCATTCGGTGAGAACTTGGCCTACTCATTAACTAATACAGATCCGAACCAGACAAATACTTATAATGACTTTTTACGTATGATGCCTACTATTCCGGTTTATGATGAGAATAATCCAGGTGGTTATGGATATGGAGATGCGGCTAAATATAATACTTTCGGTGTAAATCCCATTGCACGTGAAAATTTGGAAAAACGCCATATGAGACAAAATCGTCTGAATGGTTCATTGTGGTTGGAGTTCAAACCTTTCGAGTTTCTTTCTTATAAGTTCAATGGGGGCGTTGACTTGTATTTCTATGAAAATTCATGGTTTCGTGGTGAAGGTAATTGGCAACAAAATCAGGAACATCGTGATCCGGAGAGCCAGAAAGCACGTGATAATACTTATAATATGCTGATTGAGCACACGTTGAATTTTAACAAGGATTTTGGAAAACATCATGTCGATGCAGTATTAGGTACTACTTACCAACATCATGAGTGGGAGGGGTTATGGGCTTCCCGTCTTAATTTTCCTATGTTAGGTAATGGTGATTATCTGACAGTGTTAAATGCTGGACAAAGTAACCAACAGAATACTAATAGTATTAGTGAGAATGCCATGATCTCTTATTTGGGACGTGTTAATTATATTTATGATGACAAATATTATCTGACAGCTACTTTCCGTCGGGATGGTACTTCTCGTTTAGCTAAGGAAAATCGCTGGGGTAATTTTCCTTCTGTTTCTGCTGCCTGGAGAATTTCTAAGGAAAGTTTCTTTAAGGTACCTTGGATTGATGATTTGAAGATCAGGGGAAATTGGGGGCGTTTGGGTAATGCTTCTATCGGTGATTGGGATTATGTTGGTACTATTAATCAAAGCATTGTGACGGTATTTGGTGGAGCTATTGTACCTGGAGCCACTCAAGTAAAATTAGTGAATACCAATCTTGTTTGGGAAACCAAAGAAACCGTAAATATTGGTTTTGACGCTAGTTTTCTCAATTCACGTTTGACTTTCAGTGCCGAGTATTATCATTCAAAGACTAAGGATGTTTTGACGGAAATGCCTATTGCCATCTCTACCGGTAATCAAGAAGGGGCACCTAAAGCAAATGCGGCTAGTTTGCGCAATCGTGGATTTGAATTGAGCTTGGGGTGGAAAGATCAAGTTTCAGATTTCAAATATGGTGCATTGTTGAATATTACAACTTTGAGTAATAAAGTATTAAGTTTAGGATATGAAAAACCTTTTATTGATTCAGGTCAGGCAAGAACGAGGTTGAATGGTCCGTTGGCAGAATTTTTTTTGTATAAAACCGATGGGATTTTTAAAACACAAGAACAAATAGATAATTATGTAACTCCTGATGGCGAACCTATTATGATTTCCGGGAAACGTCCGCAATTAGGTGATGTGAAATATATTGATACGGATAATAATGGACAGATTACGGCGGATGACCGTCAATTTTGCGGAAGTCCGTGGGCAAAGATGCAAATGTCATTGGTCTTGAATGCTGAATGGAAAGACTTTGATTTCAGTATGATGTGGAATGGGCAATTTGGTAATAAAATTTATAATGTATCCAAATGGCAAGGACGTTTGTTCTCGGACAATTCCAATTATCTTCGCTTCAAGAAGGGAGAAGAACCTTATCAGGTAAATCAGAATTCTGATACGCCACGTATAATTTATGGTGACCAACGTAATTCATGGGATGCGGATCGTTTCCTTGAAAACGGTTCTTATTTCAGACTGAAAAATATTTCTATCGGATACAATCTTAAAAAGGAATGGTTGAAGAATTTGGGTATTGACAAACTTCGTTTATATGCTACCGGTAGTAATCTGCTCACTTTTACAGGCTATTCCGGGCTTGATCCTGATTTTATAAACACTAATATTTGGAATAGTGGAACGGATAGTTTTTCATATCCTAATACTCGTTCTGTTATGTTTGGCTTGGATTTGACCTTTTAACTTATAAATTAGTATACTGATATGAAGAAAATATATAGATTTTTATTTGCTGGTGTCTTGGCTTTGTGTGCTACCGGATGCAGCTCAAGTTTATTGGATATAGAAAATCCGAATGAAGTAACCAATACTACTTTTTGGAAATCGGCGGATGATGCAAAAGCTGGAGTAAATGCTTGTTACAGTTTCTTATATAAAGAAGGGACTTGGATGCGTTGGTTGTCTTTTCGTTACGATCTGTCATCAGATGAAGGATGGAGTTCGTCTCCTTGGATAGAATTAGGTGACTGGACGCGTTTTCTTTATAATAATTATGATTTCTATGAGGGTAATAAGGTACATTGGGAGCATTTTTATGTAGGGATCTTTCGTTGTAATCAGGTTTTGGCTAATGTGCCTGCGATTGAAATGGATGAGGTTCAAAAGAACCAACTTTTAGCACAGGCTTCCTTTTTACGTGCTCTGTGGTATTTTCAGATAAATCTTTTGTGGGAGAAAGGGACATTAGTTCTTGAACCTCAAAATGCTGATTACATACCTAAGGACGCTTCAGAACAGGAAATTTGGGATCAGATAGAAAAAGACCTTACGTTTGCAATGGAGAATTTGCCGGAGGCATGGGATGCGGCAGATTTAGGCAGAGCGACAAAAGGTGCTGCTAAAGCTTTGTTGGGCAAGGCTTATATGCAACAACATAAATATGATAGGGCCAAAGAACAGTTGCAATGGCTGATTGATAGGGAAGGCTCTTTGTATGGTTTGCTTGATAACCGTGAAGACAATTTTACCGATTTGAATGAAAATAATCAGGAGGGAATATTTGAAATTCAGTTTGATGATCAAAATAAGGGGGGCACAGGCAATGATGCCAGTATGGCCTTTGGTTTCCAGCGTACTCAGTTTTATGCACCCGGTGGCACTCATGGTACGGGTTGGGGCGATGGTAAAGCGCGTCGTTGGCTAGTAGATGAGTTCTTGAAAGAGAGAAGGGTTGATGGCAGAAATGACTTGCGTTTATACAATAGTATTCTTTATAAACATTTTGGAGATGATTTTCCTGATCAGTCAAAAAAATACTATGCCAATGAAGATGCGTCACAATGGTTTGATGAGTGGGGACAGGACACAGAGGATTGTTATATTCGCAAATACAATACTTCTTACTATCGTGAACGTGAAGACTATTTCGCACGTAATAATTATCGTATTATGCGGTATGCTGATGTTTTATTGAGTTATGCGGAGTGTTTGGTTGAAACTGGAACTTCGGCTTCTGATGCGGCTGTTTATGTTGATAAGGTAAGAGAACGTGCAGGGTTATCCAAACTGAAAGATAGTCGGTGGAAGGATTGTTTAAGTTCAAAGGAGGTCTTTATCAAACGTCTTCAGATGGAACGTGCTTTGGAACTTTGTTTCGAAGGCTGGCGTTGGGCGGATTTGAAGCGCTGGGGATTGCTTGATTCACAGGCTGGTATTGACGAGCTGAAAGCTCGTGACAAGGACTTCAACAATTTTGTGATTGGCAAACACAAACGTATGCCTATCCCTACATCGGAAGTTGAAATCAGTAAGATTGATGATGTTCCTCAACTAACTCAGAATCCTAATTATTAATAAAAAAGAAAGACTGTGTCGGAGTGTTTTTTCTTTTTATAATACTTCCGGCATAGTCTTTATTTAACTAGTATCATTTATGCTTGTCTGCAAAAAAATACTGATCTTCTGTGCTTTTGCTTGTTGCGGTACTTTATTCGCGCAAAACATACAGAATCCGGTGCTTCCCGGAGTAGCGGATGCCGGTGTGATGAAATATAATGGTAAGTATTATATAGGTGGAGTATTTACCAATGGGGATTTTTATGTTTCCGACGACTTGGTTCATTGGGGTAAACCTGTTCATGTCGTGACTATGGATAATGGCTGGAGTAAAGGAAGTGGTGCCGGTAATGAGCAGATTCACGCCAATGATATGTTTTGTTTGAATGGTGATTTTCACTTATATTGGTCTGTCAATTATTGGGGTAAGGATAAGCATGCTGTTCACATTGTACATGCTCAAAGTAAAAATGTGTTGGGGCCCTATATAGAGCCTGATAAAAAAACTTGGATGGATAATCGCATTGATCCTAAGGTTTTTAAAGATGATGACGGACAATTATATATGTATATGGTGCGTTTTACTGATGGAAATACTATTTGGGGACGTAAAATGAAGAATCCGGCGGAATTTGCCGGAGAACCAGTGTGCTTGTTTGCATCATTGCCGGATACATGGGAGACCATGGATAACAGAGTGGCAGAGGGACCTTGGGTGATGAAATACAGAGACCGATACTATTTGATGTATAATGCCAATCATACCTCTACTGAGTGGGGGAATTATCAATTGGGGGTTGCGGAGGCAGACTCACCTTTAAGTTTTCAAAATGGGAATAAATATAGCTATCCGGTAGTAAATTCTAATCAAATTCTACTGGAAGAGAATTATGTGGATCTTTTACGATATGGCATCACTTATGAGCCATTGTTTGATTATACAGAAAATAATCCTGGAGTCGGTTGGATGCTTCCGGTATATCAGGCTTCCGATTGGAAGAAAGGAGAATGTGGATTCTCATCTAAAGAGATAAAAGGATCTACCACTCGTCATTTAGGTACTTGGTGGACATCTCCTTCATTGTGGTTACGTAAATCTTTTTTTGTTGGCAAACAGGTGGGAAATTTAGCACTCAGGGTTGCTCATGACGGAGATACAAAAATATATTTGAATGGAACATTGATTTACGAAAAACAGGGACGGGATTATTGTATGGTAAACCTTGATGAAAAGCAACGAGAGCTTCTGAAAAAAGGAGAGAACTTGCTTGCTGTAGAAACAAATAAAGGGCGTGCCCAATTTTTTGATGTTTCTTTGTTTGATATGAGGAGTGAAACAGCAGATGATATTTTGATGACCCCGGGACAACCTAATATTTTAAGGGGGCCCAATGGATTTGAATGGTGGCTTATATATATGGCTAATAAAAATAATGAGTGTAGGGGGCAGTATATTAACCGTGTTCATTTCTTTAATAAAACATTATTTGTTGAAGGAATAACCGGTCCTTGTACAGATGGCTATCATCCGGAACCTTCTTTGCCCACTTTTTCAATGAAAGGGGAAACACCTTCTTTTGGAGTGCTGCAACAAGTGAAACCTTCTACAACTTATATGTTTGAAACAGCAGTCAAAACAGATGGAGATGCTGGTATCATTGCGTGGTGGAAAGATGTGGATAATAATGCTTATATCGGTTTCGATACAAAGAACCACAATTGGTATTTGCGTACCATTATTAATGGTAAAGAAAAGGAGGAATATTTCACTTTGCCTAAAGATTTTCGTTGGGGTGTTTATCATCATTTACGTATTGAACGTAATCAGGATTGTTTAAAAGTATGGTTGGATGAAATACCATCTCCTCAAAAACATCTGTTTACAAAGATTATTCCTGTGACGGAACCCGGTGTTCCCGGAGTGTTTGATCGGACTAAAAAAGCTTTGTTCGAAGGGGTGACTTATACTATCGGATTTGATGATGACCGGATACAGTTAAAAGAACATTCAGAAATATTGAAAGGTGATTTTCTTGATCATTATGAATTTAGTTTTCAACTTTCAGGTTTGTCCGATTGTAAGATGTCAGGAAGCTATCCGGTTTATGTGGATAAAGATAACTATGTAAAAGCTCAATTTAATGGTATCACGCGTATGCTGGAAGTGGTAGTTGTAAAACAAGGACAACAGATACTTGATAAAAAATATCCGTTGGAACATTTACAAATGGTTTATCCTGATGTGAAGTATACTGATTTTGTCGAAAAATGTTATCGTTTTATATCGCCTTCATGGATAAATGCCCTTTACCTGAACCGTCATGAAGTAGGGAATAAGGCGGAGTTTGTAGACGATATGTTTAGTAAATTTACAATAGAATATTTGAATGAGGGAAAATGGTATCCATTGAATAACAGCGGGGCGACGGTGGCAGAGCATCTGGCTTATAATCGTTTGTCTTTTACTCCGATAAAAACGGAAGGTATTCGTTTTATTAATAAAGACGCTCAGGATTTGGAACGGCATATTTATAAGTTGGGAATTCAAGAACAATTAAAGGAATCTTATAATTTCCGTGCGGTGAGAAGGGGAAATAAGCTCTATCTTTTTGTTGACGGAAGAGAATTAGGGAGATTGGATATTCATTATCCTGCTTCTTGTGTAGGATTTTGTTCTGGAAATTATTCTCCGGTATATAAAGGAATATTGTATTATCATATAGGAAACTGACTAGTATTATGAAAAAAAAAATGATTTTTATTTGGTTATTGATGTTGGGGACATTGACTTCTTGTCAGTCATGTTCCTCAGAATATAAGAATGTGAATGAAATAATTGTGGAAGAGCTGGAAATACCTGTTCCACTGGGTGACCCGTTTATATTGTTGCACAATGGGACTTATTATGCTTATGGTACTCACTCGGATGAAGGAATAGAGGTTTATATCTCGGATAATTTAAAAACGTGGAAATATAAAGGGCTGGCTTTGAATAAGAAGGATTCATGGGCAGACCGTTGGTTTTGGGCACCGGAAGTATATGAAGTGAATGGTAAATTTTATATGTATTATTCGGCAGATGAGCATATTTGTGTAGCAGTGGCAGATTCCCCTGTAGGACCATTTATACAAAATAAGCAAGAACCTATGATTGTTGAGGAGAAATGTATTGATAATTCTTTTTTCATGGATGATGACGGTACTCCTTATTTGTCATTTGTCCGTTTTAATGATGGGAATAATGTATGGATAGCCGAGTTGGAAAAAGATTTGATAACCCTTAAGAAAGAAACGATGCGTCCTTGTATTCATGTTTCACAGGCTTGGGAGGAAGTGTGGCCTCGAGTCAATGAAGGTTCTTATATTCTCAAACACAATGGAATTTATTATATGACTTATTCTGCGAATAGTTATGAAAGTCCATTCTATGGTGTAGGTTGTGCTACAGCTACCGATATAATGGGGGAATGGGCTAAATACGACGAAAATCCATTATTGCAAAATCCTGGTGGGTTGGTAGGTGTAGGGCATAGCGCCATGTTCACTGATAAAGAGGGAAAACTTCGTATTGTATTCCATGCCCACAAAGATAAAAGTAATATTCATCCGCGTGCTATGTATATTGGTACGGTAAATTTTGAGAATGTGAATGGAACAGACCGTATGAGAATCAGTAAAGAATATATAACTCCTAAATTACTGCAATGAGAAAAAATTTGATCCTGTCTATCTGCTTTTGTTTGGTGTCTTGCTCATCATCGTCTGCGCAAGAAGAAATACCTGATGGTGATAAAACCAGCTATTACTGGAATCCGGTGATAGATTATAGTCTGCCCGATCCTACTATTATAGAAGGTGGTGATGGTTATTATTATTTGTATGCAACCGAAGATATTCGTAATTTGCCGATCCATCGTTCCAAGGATTTGATTAATTGGGAATGGGTAGGTACAGCATTCACGGATCGAACGCGTCCTGATTTTGAACCGGGTGGAGGCTTATGGGCTCCGGATATCAATAAGATAGGTGATACGTATGTACTTTATTATTCTATGTCTAAATGGGGAGGTGAGTGGACCTGTGGTATCGGTTGCGCTACGGCAGACAAACTTTCGGGGCCATTTAAAGACCATGGTCTGATGTTTCGGAGTAACGAGATTAATGTACAGAATTCTATTGACCCTTTCTATATAGAAGATGCCGGAAAGAAATTTTTGTTTTGGGGCAGCTTTCGGGGCATTTATGGCATTGAATTAAGTGAGGACGGTCTTTCAATAAAACAAGGGAAGAAGCCTCGGCAGGTGGCTGGTACAGCTTATGAAGGAACTTATATTCATAAAAAAGAAGGTTTTTACTATTTTTTTGCTTCCATAGGGACTTGCTGTGAAGGATTGAATAGCACTTACACTACTGTAGTTGCTCGTTCAGAAAATTTGTTTGGACCTTATGTTGATAAGAACGGGAGGACAATGATGGATAACCAACATGAAGTGTTGATTCATAAGAATAGTTCGTTTGTGGGAACAGGACACAATTCGGAGATTGTGACTGATAAAGTGGGTAATGATTGGGTATTTTATCATGCAGTGGCCACAAAGCATCCTGAAGGGCGTGTTTTGATGATGGATAAAATAAGTTGGAAAGACGGATGGCCTGTGGTAGCTACGGATTCTCCCTCATTGAAATCGGAAAAACCTGTATTGTAATTAATAAATACATAAAAATATGAATTGGAAAAACTTTGTATGTAGTGTGGTGTGTCTGGCAGGAATGACTTGTGCGGAAGCTATGAACTATACACCGGAAAATGTTTCGGCTTCCATTGCTTTGAAAGTGCCTGGTAATGATGCGAAGCGGTATCCGCTGACTTTGCAGCAATTGGATAATAGTAATTTTGAATATCAGTGGGTGGCGGCCGATAAATTACCTGTGGTGATTTATCAGAATGTTGAAGAAAAAGACGGCAACCAGCGTATTGTCATTTTTATGACTGCATTGGATGATGTTTATTTCAATTTTGGTGAGCAGGTAATGACTGGTTGTCATCATGATGATTGTTTGTTTTATATGCCTGGATTTTGGTATCGTCGTAACTTGCGTTCTCCTCAAGAAGCGCCGTCTTTTCATACCTCGGATAGCTGGTTGGTTCGTGAAGACCGTTTAAGTACTCCCTTGACTGCTATTTTTGATGAAAAGAATAGGAAAACATATTCTGTTATCCGGCTGGATAATATGGCTTCGGATGCTTTGACTACCCATAAGGAAGGGGAAGTGATATTGTCTGGTAAAACCTCTATAGGTTATACAGGATTTGAAAACCTCTCGGGTATCGCTTCTTTGTCTTTTGGGTTTCCTTACAAGGAAGCTCCTAAAACTTATATTCGTAAATTGACATTGGCTCCTTCGGTTGAGGCCTATCAATTATTACGTAAAGGTGAGAGTCTTTCTCTGACTTGGGAATTACATGAGTCGGAAATTGCTGATTTTTCAGAATGTGTGCAGCATATTTGGGAATATTCTTATGATACAAACTGTCCTCAAATTGTAAATACACCTTATTCTCCTGAGAAAATGAAGGAAGTGATGAGTAATTTCTTCGTGGAAAGTTTTGTCGGAAATACTCCTACTCATTATTATTCGGGGGTGGAATTGCGTACAGCTACTTGTGACCAAACGGATGTTGCCGAAGTGGGTTTTGTGGGACGTACTTTGTTGAATGCTTTTAATGCATTGGAATATGGAGAACAGCAGCGTCGTACGGATTTGGTGACGAATGCTTATAAAATTTTTGATTCTTATTTGCAGAATGGATTTTCGGAAACGGGTTTCTTTAATGAAGTAGTACATTATAGGCGTAATTTTGTAGAGTCTGTTCATAGTATCCGCCGTCAGTCTGAAGGGGTATATGCCCTGCTTCATTTTTTGAATTACGAAAGACTGCAAGGTCGTAAACATCCTGAGTGGGAAAAGCGTATAAAAAGTATGTTGGATATGTTTCTGCGTTTACAAAATAAGGACGGTAGTTTTCCTCGTAAGTTTAAAGATGACTTTTCTATTGTAGACAAGAGTGGGGGAAGTACCCCTTCGGCAACTTTGCCATTGGTTATGGGATATAAATATTTTAAGGATAAACGGTATTTGGCAAGTGCAAAACATACGGTGGAGTATTTGGAAAAGGAATTGATTTCGAAGTCCGATTATTTTTCTTCTACTTTGGATGCTAATTGCGAGGATAAAGAGGCATCTTTGTATGCGTCAACTGCCGCTTACTATTTGGCTTTAGCTACAAAAGGAGCTGAACGAGCCCATTATGCTGGGTTGGCGAGGAAGGCAGCTTATTTTGCATTGTCATGGTACTATACATGGGATGTCCCTTTTGCCCCCGGTCAGATGTTGGGTGATTTAGGGTTGAAAACTAGAGGCTGGGGAAATGTTTCTGTAGAAAATAACCATATTGATGTCTTTATCTTTGATTTCGCTGACGTATTGAACTGGTTGGCAAAAGAATATAATGAAAAGCGTTTTTCGGATTTTTCTCAGGTAATCAGTACATCAATGCGTCAGTTGTTACCCTATGAAGGGCATCGATGTGGTATTGCCAAAACAGGATATTATCCGGAGGTTGTCCAGCATACTAACTGGGACTACGGTAAGAATGGTAAAGGCTATTATAATGATATTTTTGCTCCGGGATGGACAGTGGCTTCATTGTGGGAATTATTTTCTCCGGGACGTGCCGAGAAGTTCTTGAAAAAATAGTTTGAAAATTGATAATTTATTATGATGTTAAGTGATTAGCATTTCATTTAAAACTTGATTTTCTTTTCTTTTGTAGGGAAAGGTATGTCCTTTTTCAGAAAATCAGCTTTCTCTTTAAGGAAGGATACCTGAAGTATATTAAAAAGCCGGGGATTGTCTTTACAGATGTTCCCGGCATAATTTTTTACCGTCACTGGCATTATTGTTCTGACTTTACATCTCTTATTGAATAAAACAAGTAAAAGAAAGAATTTCTCTATGTTAAGATAACAGTTTACTTTAAATTCTTGTATGATTGATGGATTAATTTGAAAGACAAACGCTTATGTAAGTTTTGAAAAGTTTCGGGTAACGATTTGGAGATTGTGCTAATTTCAGTACTTTACAGTCTCATGCTCATGAGAAAACTTCTTCGAAACAAAGGTAAGAATATTTTTTGAATAAGCAATGGCTTAATAGAAAATAGGAAAAATTACATTTCTTGTATTTTACCGCCAAAGAAAATAATCACATATATCAGGATTCGAATTTAGAAAAGCAAAGATCTTAATGAGAAACTAGACTGATAATTAAAAATCTCTGGAAGATGTAACAACCCGTTACACTTTCAGAGATTTTGCTGTGAATATTTACTGATTACGGAAACGCCATGTATTCGCGCAGGCTGTTCCGGTAAACGCTGCCGTAAAAGTCCGCATTATAAACGGAGACATGCGATCCCAGCGTTTGCTGGAACAGGCTTGTATAAAGGTCGCGCAAGGGAATTTCCGGATTCTTGCCTATCCGGTCCAGCAGCACGGAGGTGAAGCGGTTGGTCATCCATACGCCCAAATCGTTGTTGAAGCGATCCGCCTTTGAAGTTTCGTTGCCGTTGGCTGCGGTAATCATCAGTAATCCGGGAATCCCCACGCACTTTTCAGCCACACTGCCCGAATAGCATGTTTCTATCAGGCAGAGCATCTTGCGGAATTTCTTTTCCGAAGCCATTTTCCGGAACGTTTCCGAAACCAATTCCGCCGTCACGGCATCATCTTCTCCCCACATCCATTCGCCCTTGCTGCCATGTCCGCTCCAAAAGAACAGCACGTTGTCACCGGTTTCTGAGCCCAGCGTTCCCGGGCCTTTGCCCAACAGAATGTCGCTCAATTGTTCCGGAGAAAGGGTAGACAGCAAATGATCCACCTGCACATTCCGGTACAGGTTCTCCCCGTCAGGGACACGCCGGATCACTCCCGGCTCGGGATTATTCACATGCTTGGCCAAGTCGTCGGCCATGATCAGTATGATGTGATCGTCATCATACCCTTTCCGCTTCAAGAGCTGGTAGAAGGCCAAGGCATCTGCCTGATGGCGGTAGTTTATCCATCCCTTGGAGGCGGCGACAATAACCGCCCAATGCCCTTCCAACGACGGATAGGCCAGTCCCGGTTCGGTGTCTTCGAACTGCTGGGAGAATTGTTTGTTCCATTCCCAGGCTGCATATGCGGATGACGTGTGACTTTCCGACCGGTTGTCGTAGTCCAGGTGGATGAAGCGGCCTTCGTATGCCATCCAGTGCGCATAAGACGAGTATAGGACGGAGGTATAGTGGTCTGTCGAAAAGTCCAAGTTGCCCGAAGCTCCGCTGAACGCCGGAGTTTCTCCCCGTTCTATACTTTCGAATACACGGCTCATAGACCCAGCTGTCCACATACCTTTACCTTCCGGTTCAAGGTTAAGCAAAGTGGCAATAGCTTCATTCATTTCCATCCCTTGAACCGTTGCATATTGTGAAGCATAACAAGCCACCATCACGGCATCATAGACTGCCGACTCTCCAAGCAACGGTTTTTCTCCAAACTTCGCCTGATAAGACACGTCAAATCCTGTGGTTGGGTCTGACACATCAGCAATGCCCTCTATTCCATTCGACTTACCGCCTAATGTTTTAATCAGTTCAGACGAATAAGCAATGTCCGAAAAAAGCAATCGTCCCTTGAAGCCGGATTCCCGATATAGTTCTACTATTCTACACGCTTCTTTTACAGTTGAAGGAGCACATATTAAACAATCTACGCCTTCTATGGCAACAGAACGGAACTTATCCGGTAAATCTTCCGGTAAAAAGCTCGCTACACCCACTGGTTTCAACCCCAATTCTACCGCCTGAAAAGCAAACCAGTCCTGAAAAGTTTTACCGTAAATATCACTGCTGGCCAGCAATGATACCCGTTTCATCTGATACCGCTCAGCTTTGGCTAAAAGAAGCTCCGACTGTGTAATGTCACTTTCTGCCAGACACCATAAAAAACCGCGTTGGCCGAAAGCCCGTTGTAATTCTTCACTTGTTGAAAAAGTAAACATAGGCTTGTAGCTTCGGGCGCATTTGCTTGCCACAATTTTTGTATTGGCAGAATGAAAGCAACCAATCACAGCGGCAATATCTTCCCTATTTGCCAGTTCTTTAGCAACAGTTTCCAAATCTACGGTATTTTCATCGTAAAATTCATATTCGGGTTCTATTCGCCGATTTGCTTGCTGAATGTTTTGCTTCACCCAATTCAGTACACGATTCCAGTCTGTTCCGTTCTGGTCTTGCGGAAGAATCACCGCTAATTTAACCTTCTCTCGTTCTGTTTCCGGAGACATACTATCGCCTTTATCATCGGAACATGCATTGAGAAACAACATGCAAATGAATGCAAGATACCACTTACTTATTCGTTTCATACGCTTTTTCTTTAGAGATTGCTTCTTCTTGCAAACCCTCTATCAGGTCTACAAATACCTCTTGATAATTTTTACTGAGTTTTACTTGTACAAAGCCTGAGTCAAAACCATATTTCGTGAAACCTGTTAAAGGCTCTCCGTTCATCCACCGTATGATATATTCCTCCAGCAAAAGGTCTAACCGTTTCACCAATGAACAGATAATCTTATTTGAATAAAAACTCATATCTGCATCCACGCCAGCAGTATAAATACTGTTGGGATATTCACGCGTATATCTAAAAACCCCTCCGTTGGATCCTCCTGCCAATGGCCATACAAAGGAATAATCCATAAACATCGAAAATGAAAGGTTATAAGCTTTATCTGGCAAGTTATATCCTTGATAGGGCATATCGGCCAAATAGGATACATCGTAAAGGTTTTCGTTCTCACTCAGAAACCCATCTTTAAATCCTTGTTCCGCCTCAAGAATAATCGGATCAAAAGGATTGGCCATCAAGACCGCAGCCGACGGGATAATACGGCTCACCAACTTTCCGATATAATAGGCGGCACCGTACATATTCAAACGGAAACTTGCCATATTTTCCAATTCTCCATCCGACTCAAGAAGTAACAAGTCTTTATCCTTCTGCCGTGTAGGAGGATTTTTCCGCAGCAAGTTCTCGTAATCATCAGAAGCGAATACGAAAAGTTTCTTCACATTTTGACTGTCCTCGTGTTCCCATTCGTTATAACACTCCCATCCCTCCTCTACAGTGACCGGTTGGTGCAACTCCAATCGGAATCCATATTTGTTACAAGCCTGCTGAATTCCGTATAAAATAATGTCATTATATCCTGAATCGCCTACACCCGAAGGTGAAAACAAGATATCCACATCATACTTGGGAATTGATAAATTCTCTGTGCTGTCGTTATCAGAGCAAGCAGCACAGAGAAATATAATAATTATCGCAAAATAATTTTTCATGAATAGTTCAGACCTTTACATTTTCTGACCAGACTCCATATAAAAAAGTGTAAAACGTTTCGCATCACTATTCCAATGGGTATCATTCCAATCTACAAAACTATCATTCAGTCTTATATAGTATTGGTTTACCCAAAATCCATGATCCCAATATCTATTAATCCAATAGGTAAAATCATCACCCTCTCCAAGTACATCCATTCCATAAGCATCTTTCATCCTTTTTTTGTATGTATCCCAGTCCTTCTGTAAGATGGATGCTATCTCTTTTGCCTTTTTCTCACTTGGAATGTTGCTCCCTGCCCCATAATTGAAAGAACGAGGATGAAGTGCAAATTTGTCTGTACAGATTGCAAATAGAAGCGCCGGTTTGCCATTATTATATTCACGTATGCAGAGATATTTAAACATTTTTTCAGGATCAATATAATCATTATTAGATGTTACTCCATAATCACTCCAGCCTTTAGCTTCATATACCATACCAAATTTATGATATCCCTTTCCCCCTGCATTATCGGGCCAAGCCGAGTTCAGGATGAAATTTACTTGTGATACATGTTTTAATCCAGGCACATCAAATTTTGCATAGGCTACCTGCCCGTCAGCATCGGATGTAGCAATAAGTTCCGCTTTACCTTCCTTAACCGCAAATGTGGCCACCGTACCGTTGTTAGATACAATCGTAGTATCAGCAAATAATTTGCTAAAAATTTCTACAGCCTCATCATAACTGTCCACTCCCACACTGACTTCGTCAGGATCGGCAGCATCCAGGGAGACTCCGAGAACTCTCTCAACGAGATTACCTTTTTCGTCTACTTTCGCTAATGAGTTCTGCAGTACCTCCAATTCATCGACCGAAACCACTTCTCCCACTGGTTCTTCTTCATGGATTGTATCATCATCCGAACATGATATACAATTAAAACCTAAGAAAGAAATCAAAAATAAAAGATAGCTTACTTTTTTCATTTTGTTCATCATTATATAGTTTTTATTGGTTATTCTTTAAAAATTCACTTGTACTGAAAAATTGAGACAACATTTCTTTAGACCCTTTATGACTGATGACAAGATTACCTACAGTCTGGTGGGTTTTCTGGTCGCAGTATTTCTGGAGTTTATCCCTCATTTTCAACATGTCGCTGGTTGTGATGCTTTTTACTTGAGGCAGAAAACGTTTGGATAGAAATGCCTTGGCGCTTGTTCCGTCCTGCAGGGTATATTCAAAAGACAACATGACTCCCACTACATAGTCGGGCGCAATAAAATCATATAAGCGACCTGCGCCGTTTTCATCCGTCTCGTTGTCTTTGGTAAATGTTGTCGGCAACAACACAACGGGATCCACAATGAAAAAGTCATTGTCCGTAGTTTTCAAGTTATTGCCAGGTTGACCATAATAACGATAATTCGCATTTTTTTGGTTATATACAGCCACTTTAGTGTTGTTATCCACCTTGGTCGTGACTACATTTTCCAAGGGGGCTTCCAGATAGGTCATATTGGCAAAATCGGATGAGTAGCTCATATAATAATTGCCTTTATTCTTTTTCTTATCAATAAATTCTGGTTCTGCAAGCATCCCTTTAGACTTAAAATCCAAAAGAGCGTTACGATATATATCTGTATGTCCATGTGGCTGATTGGGATAAACGCCATAAATCCAACTCATTTCCACATTACGTACATCTTTAAATAGCGATGTATTGAGGTTGATTTTGATGGATGTAGGATCAAAGAATGTCATAAGCCGCAGATTGTTGAGAGCAGGATCGGTTGCACCAAAGCTGTAACTATCTTCATTGATAAAGCAGGCTAAATCTTCGTCTTCCCCCATCAGTCGGTCGTTTACCACATAGACGATAGGATTATCCTGCAGGCTCCATACCCCTTGACCTACGTTTTCATTTTCAGCGAACGAATTATAGGAAAACTCCACATTGATGGCGTTGTTCGAAGTGTTTGAGGTCGAATATCCGTCAAGCGAGATTTCGCCGGTAAAACTTTGGTTGATAGTACCGGTACTTTTGGTCTCTGTAGTATAGTCATCGGTAGCATTGCCAGTCAAGGATTTTCCAAAATTCCAAAGAGACATCACCCCTTTGAAGGCAGCTTTCAGATAATCACCTTTCATAAAAGCATCTAAGGCATCGGTAGCATTATCTGTACCCGATTTGAACTGATCCAGATAATTCATGCCGTTGGCTGTGCTGGTAGATGAATTGGAAAGCCCTTCAATGGTTCCCTCACTCTTGCCTGTGATAGTACCCGCCATCGTGATGGAGGTATTGTTGGCTGTTTTGCAATCTACAGACATGCGGTCGGTAGCCTTGAACGGAGAAGCGTTGGAAGGATTGTAAGCACTCCAGTCCAAGTCAAAACAATACCATCCAGCTTTCAGAGAGACATCCGATTTTACATAAGGAGTAACTTGCTGCTGAAACGAACTATTTCCTTTTATAATATTGAGCACATTGCCTTTCAAAGGTACGTCGCGGTTGCAAACCGGTATGGCATATTGCAAATTATGGTAATAGGGATATTTGGGCGAACTTGCCGCATCGGGAGTGATGACGAATGACACCTCTCCACCTGTACCGATATCTTCAAACTGATAGTAAAACACCCTGAGGACACCCGTGTACTTATTATAAAGCATAAAGTACGGTTTACTATTCGGGTTACCATTGGTCTGTGCAGCAAAGAGATTATAGCCCATTACCCAACCCACATTCGCGGTTAGTCCGTCCGATTCAAAAACTCGGGTCGGAATGTTGGAAGTAGAGGCAGGTGCCCAGGGTAGTGGAATATGCTGAGCAGTGGTCTCAAGGCTTCCGTTCACGGTACGGGTAGTAGAGTAGAGTATTTCCTCTTGTTCCCACCATGCTTTGTTGAATGCTGCATATTCTCCGGCGTTATCGCCCAATGGCTTTATCTGCTCATCGGCAGAAACTACCAACATCGCTCTCTCAAGGTCAGAAAAATAAACGTATGCAGAATCACATTCAAAATGTTCAGGCGTATGCCCTGTTCTCTTTATAGACAGCAAGGTACTACCTTGTTCGGTTTTCCCATTGCCTGATATATCCAACCAGCTCAATGGGGATTCAATACGCATGACGGTTTTATCAATACCGTACAACTCTATCTGTAAGGATTCCTGAGTTGAACGGATAGCAAATTCGTATCGGCCCAGTTCTTTGTAACTGGAAACGGATTCGAATGGTGCCTCATCATCTTCACAGGACAGCAGAAATATGCTCACAGCCATTACTGATATCATGGTTAAGACCTTCAATGGTTTCTGAATAAATTGGGTTACTTTTATCATATTGTTGTTTTATTGTTATTTTTCAGGAATGAACGAGAAAGAGAAGAGGGAATGTTCCCCTTGGATGTACTTCTCCATGCCTTTGCCACTTTTCTCTTCACGGCCGATGCGCTCCCCTTGGGAACCGTATCGGGCATCTTGCGTCCCGTCTTTCAATATCCCGGACACACTGGCGTGGATGGCTTCTTCCAGCACATAGGTCACTCCGGCTTTGATTGCCGGGGTGTCGGCCTTGGGCTTGGCGGTCACGTAGCAGGCGAACATATCCGGTGCCACCGAATAAGGTATTTCGGCATCGAACGACCAGTCTTGGGTCAGGGTGACGGTCTGTTCTCCCGTTTCCGAGACATACTTCACCTCGATGTCAAAAAACATATACCAGTCCTCTGAGAGCGAGACCGAAAATGCGGTCTTGATGGTGGTAAGGTCGTTGGTGACTTCCGGCTCGTCGTCATCGTTACTGCAAGCGGTCAGGGATATGCAACCGGCAATCATCGCCAGGCATAAGACCGCAGCTTTGAAAAAGATTCTTCTTTCCATTGTGATAGTTGTTTGATTTAATTACTGTTTCAATTATTGTCTCTTCCCAAGAGACAATAACCGGTTCCAATGTTTTGACAGTTAATATGTTAATAATGTACCAAAGCCATATTCGCTAAACAAATCCATGTTTTTGAGTATGTTATTCGTAAAAATCCGTAAATTTTAGTTCTTTATTGCAATGATTTACGTATTTTTGCAGTGCATTGTTTGTCTCTTGGGAAGAGTTTGAAGGAATTGCTAAACAAAAATCTATTCAAGGCTGTTTAAAATCAGACTGTTCGCATTATCCACCACAGCCCTGTCCAAGGAAGCCAGATAAATTAGTGTAGTCTGCTCCGAATCGTGTCCCATGCCCTCGCTGATTACCGATAAAGGGATATGCTTGTTCTTGGCGGCGTTCGCCCATGCGTGGCGGGCTACGTACATGGTCAAAGGCAGTTGCAAGTCCGTCATCCTGCCTATGACTTTCAATTTCCGATTGACAAGGAACATCGCATTCTGGTATTGGCCACGTTCGTTTTCTCCGGCGTTCCTGATGATCGGAAGCAGGTAACAGCCACTTCCCGTATCATATCTGTCCACGATTTCCTGCATGCATTTTTCCCACCTGATGGAAAGCAGCTGCCCGGTCTTTCTTCTGCGATAAGTCAGAACCCCGTCGCTCAAATCCTTCTTTTTCAAGTACGCCATGTCAATGAATGACATTCCACGGGTATAGAAAGAGAAAATGAACATGTCCCTTGCGAATTCCAGACCGGGTCTTAACGACAGGTCAAGGTTCTTGATCCGCTTGACAGCTTCCAATGGAATAGCCCGTTTCACTGTTTTTTCGATCCCCGTATAAACGTGCCTGAAAGGATAGCGCTGTTCCGTCAATCCTTTTTCCACCGCCCGGTTGTAGGTAGCCCGAAGTATGCGGTTGTAAAAGGAGATGGTATTCTTGCCGACACCCCTTCCTTGCAGATGAGCCTCGTATAATTGCATCAGGTCGGAAGTGACCTCATCAAAAAGCAGGTCCTTCCCCTCTCTGAATTTTTTCAAGCTGCCCAGTGCGGACGTATAGGTTTCGGCCGTCCTCGCCTTTCCCGATTGTTTCAGCCGGGATATGATATCACGCATGAAAACGAAAAACGTCTGCCCGTCTTGCCCCTGAAATGCGGACACGATGTCGTCCGCTGTGAAAACGGCCTTACTCCACTCCAAACGGCTGATGATGGATTCCAAACGCTTGATGTCCCAATCCATCCGTTCCTTTATTGCCAGAAGAAAATCGGCACGTTCCCCTGTCGTGATGGCCGGAAGGCCCGTTTCCTCGTTCCATTCCTCCTTGAACAGGCGGTAATCCGTGTTCATCTGACGGATTACACGCTTATGGATGATCTGATAGTAGATTGTCCCTTCTTTGCCAGAGACAATCGAGGGACGAAATTTCAGCTTGATACTTGCCATGCTTGCTTATGGTTTTATTTTTTGTTTTGGTTATTCCTTGGCTGTCCCTGCTTGTCCTTGATGGACCGGGCCTTACTCTCCTGTTCCCGTGCCGCCTGCTCTTTCAACCGTGCCTGCTCGGCAAGGATGGCTTGCCTGTGTACCGCTTCCTCGTAGGCTTCCACATCCTTGCGCATTTGGTTTATCTTTCCGTTGTCACGGTTGAGTCCGAAGAGATTTTCCAGTCCGGCAATATTTTCGGGCGATGCTTCGCCCTTCATCCTGATGTAGCGGTACTTCAGGTCGTTGTCGGCACGGTCGTAGTCCGGCTGTCTGGCCGCATGGAGGGCGACTGCCAGGACGGTGACCATCGCGAACATTCCGGTGAAAGTCCAGAGCACGCCTTTGGATTCGATGCTGACTATATGGCGGTGCTTGTTGCGAATCCTTGCATGGTCACCGGCTACCTTCAGCAGGGCCTTGATCTCCTCCGAGGTCTGCTCCCCGGTTTTTCTTATCCCGGCCAGGATTTCAGCGGTCCTGTCCGGTAACGGGTTTCTGTCAGCCGCAGCCCGCATGCTTTTGCTGAGAGCAAGGAGTGTTCCGGCATATTGGCTGAGCGATGTCCGGATTCCGTTCAAATCCCGTTCGAGCCCGTCCCTAATTTCCCGTAACATGGCAATTCCGGCCTCACTGCCCATTATCGCATTGTTTTTATCCGCTGGGGCGGATGACAATATCTCCACTTTCTTCTCGATCCTTTCAAGACATCCGTAGATGCCTTCCAGATAGTTTTCCTGTTTCATCTTTCAAAGTTTTTTCGTTATACATACTAGTTTACAAACTCCTTCCTTTCCTGCGCTTCTTCTTTTTCCGCAGGCGTTCCGCCTCTTTCTCGTCCTCCGTC
>ULPM01033043.1_pt1 | contig 60658 bp, 101 predicted proteins | sample 1953501 | NCBI WGS metagenome assembly ULPM01 (sample SAMEA4835629, study PRJEB28245) | human gut metagenome | biome: gut microbiome; material: fecal sample | place: Denmark | collected 2008
CCAGTCAAGGCAACAAACTTACGTTCGTTAGTACCAAGTACATTGTAAGACAGGTCGAACAAGAAGTCTTCCAACAGTTCTGCACTCAGTCTAGTGTAGAAACGTCTATTAGATGGAGCAATCTGTTCCAACAGACCAGCACCAATAAATACTGGACGACCGTTAGTACCTTTCAAGTTACAAGAACCATCTTTGTTTACATTATTTTTCATGTAAACCAGCATTCTTTCACATCTCTTATACCATTCTCTCATTGCAACCCATTCCTGATAGTCTGCCCACAGATATGATTTCTTACCTGTTTTAGGATCTTGCAGAGCGATTGCCATTACTGTTGAATATGCTGAACCAGTAATATCATAGTTAATACGAATTGTCGTCAGATAATTACGCATTTTGAAATGAGTATTATAGTTCAGGATATCACCTTCTTCACTGTATTCTTCTACAGCAGAAGCAAGACGAGATACCTGACATCCAGCTTTCAGATATTCAGAAGGGATGTAAGATGTAGGGTTACCATCTGCTACAAAGCAAGTGTATACCCAAAGATTGCCATCCTGATAAGGTGCACCTGATACGCGTACTTGGAAATCTTTATTATCAAATTCCAGAATAGCAGTAGGTCCAAACCAGTTATCTTCCAACCACAACAGGATAGGAGTATTACCCAAACCAGCTGTAGAATCATCAGTAATAGCAGCACCATTCCATTTTGCGTCTCTAATTGTTACAGCTCTATCAGCATCAATCATTACGCTCCATTCCCAGCTTGGCTGATCAATGGTCATTACATTACCAAGACCGCCAGTGAGCATATCCAGAGAAGTCTGGTAACCGTTATCCTTAGTACCAAATACATAAGACAATACGGTAGCAACCTGATATGGATTCTATTGTGAAGCTGCACTGATCTTAGCAGTGTCAATCAAGTCTGAAAACCATTTACCTTTGTATAAAACTAAGTTATTTAGAATATTATTATCCATAAAATACTAGTAATTTTAATTTAATTAGTTATTATTAATTTGCACGTAGCATTCGTGCAGCAGAACTCCAGATATCAGTATCATTCGAGATCTCTTGTTTTTTAGTCTTTCTACTTACTCCAGTTCTATTTAGACTTTCTTTAAATTTGTTAATAGCTTTGGTGGAACCTTCACTCTTAGCAGCCTTCAATAGTGTGTCTCCCTTCATAGTAAAGTAAGCAGACTCAAGTAAGTTCTTTACGCTTTTGGACCAATCCTTTTGGAATTTTGTCATGCCATCAGCGTCAGGCTTAAATATGTATTCAAGTAATACCTGTTTATCTTTTTCAGGTATTTTAATACCACGAATATTATCCATGCCTTTTATTTCAGTGACAACGTTCTGGAAGTATTCCTGTTGACGCTTTGCAGCAGCTTTAGCTTGGTTTTCTTGATCTTTCAATAGCTGTTGTTTCTTTTGCTCTTTAATCTCTTTAAGAGCTTCTAAAGCATCTTCTGCTTCATCTTCAAGCAAACCAGCATCTTCATACTTAGTTAATTTCTTATCTATCTGTTTAGTACTAAAGCCTTTCTCTTTCAAGAACTCTTTCAATACTAATTTCTGATTAACTTCGTCATCTTCAATACTGATTTCATTAAGATCAAGTTCACCTTCAATTTCAAAGTAATCTCTAAGATTTCCACCATTCTTAACAAAGTTATCCAAAGCTTCAACTTCTTCACTTGCATACTGTGGTACTGAATTCTCTTCAATTACTGCTTGAAAGTAATCAACAAGTTCTTCTGGAGTAGAAGGAACTTCATCATCTTCGCCTAATTCCCAACCCATCTTTTCAGATATAGCTTCAAAGAATGTAGTTACTGTGTTATTATCAGTAGTATCATCAGTATCTGCATCATCGTCATCATCTACATCTTCTTCTTTCTTAGGTTCAGGTTCAGTTACTTCTTTTTCCTTCTTACTTTTTCTAGTCTTTGCAGGTTCTGGTTCAGTAGTATCGTCGTCATCATCTGCATCGTTGTCTTCTACTGGTTTACGTAATTTTTCCAGTTCTTCGTCTGTCAAAGGTTCCGAAGCACTATCGTCTATATCATTTTTAGTATCCTCTTTGCCAGTACTTGTTTCAGTTTTAAATACATTACCCCCTGGCATGAAATCTTCAAAGATTTCGAAACCGTTTAATGTTTCTTTTTCCATAATTATATATAATTAGATTATTTTTTCTTTCTTCCTTTATGTTTCCATTTCTTAGCATTCTAAGCAAAGATAGCTCTCTTGCGTGTCAATGGATTCTTACTATGAGTAAGTTCTTCTGTAGTTTTACCTGTTCTCTTCTTTAGAGCATTGAATTTCCCTCTATTCTTCTTCTTTATGTGTATCCCTCCGTCCTTGTGGTTCGGTATCGGATACTGTGGCATTATCATTGCCATGTCTACTAGGTCTTTCATATTCCTCCTTTTCTTTGCTGAGCTTTTCGATAAGCAAAGTATTAACCATTGCCAGAAGCTCCTTTTTAGTAAATAAATCTGGATCTTTTAAACTGTTTATTTCTGTTTCTGACAAATCTGGAGAAAACTCTGTATCTTTATTTAAATCAAATATTGGTAACTTTAGCCATTCGTCTAAATCTTCCATACTGCCAAAATCAACACATTGCATAATGCGCCCTACTTTGCTATCATAATCTCTAAAACTATTAGCGTAGTTATGCTGAGTTAATATAGCGTGCCCATATCTCAGCATGTCTAAATTTAAACTACTACTATCACTGATTATTTGTATTCTCATTACTGTAAACTCCTAAAGCTCCAACACCTAGCAATGGTATTGAATTAAACCACTTTGTATATTTGTTAATGTTATTAAACTATTTACTAGCCCTAGCCACTTCTTTCATAGAGTCAGTTTTAGATATCTAATCTAACACTTTCTTCATCATCTTAGCATCTACAGTCTAACCTCTAGTACCTATTATACCATTCTAGAACATATACTCACGTAGCTAATTCATATGAGCCTTCTATTCTGTAGGTTTAACATAGTACCAATCTCAACTATCAATTCCTCTGTCCTTAAGATCTTTACTCATCTGATAAAACATATTGCTATCACCGTGAGGATCTAAACGATCCTTATTTCTCTTAAAGTCTGCGTAATGACTAAGTTCGTGCTCAGTAACTGGTAGATCTAAATTAGCTTTATTTGGGTCTATCCTATAACTATATTTATCATTACCAAAAGCTTTTAACTGTGCTCTACTAGCTCCTTCACTAAAACTTTCAATGTTTGGTAAACTAAAAGGATCATTATTGTATTTATCAATAATATCAGCATATGCTGTTACATAGTCATCTCCAAACTGCTTCTTAACTTGATTAGCTCTGATGAGATATTCAGGATCGTCCATTAATCTCTCGGCTACATTATAAGTCTAATTTGCAGCCCTACTTAATTTAGCATTATCCTGAACTTCCTTATTAAAGTACTCGTTCATTCTGTCCTAAGCATAGTTTCTATTAACAGTAGTATTGAAACTATTGAGAGTCTTAGTTTTATTCTTCACTTTTGGAGTAATTCCTTTATATTTACTTCGGAACTATTTAACAGTCATAGGTACAAATGGAACCAACCCTAATGCAGCTAAACCTGCTCCAGACCAATCTCTATTACTAACAGCATCATACACATCATATGCTGCAACAGCATCACCTACTGGTGTAAAGTTGGCAGCATCCTCTAAGTCTAACAATGGCTTTAATCCTCTAACTAATGGTCCACCTGTAAATCTATCAATCTCATCTGTACCATTATTATAGTAGTCATATACCTGTTCTTCAGTATACTTTCTACCATATCTATCACTATAAAGTTTACCTTTATATGGTATAGGTTCAATTATAGTAGGTTTGTTAGTTGGAGGTACTTCGCCACCCTCTTCATATGATTTAAAGTCCCAGTAGCCTTTACCGGGATTTTGCTCCCGGTAAGACTTTAAGCTCTGCATTCTCTATTTAAATGCTTCTTTGTTCATAATTTTTCAATTATTTCTTTCCACCTTTGCCCTTTTTAGAGCCTGACTTTTTACCTCCACATGCCATAATGTTTCCTCCTATTTAAATATGTTAAATCCTTTTCGTTGTTATAAGCTTCTTTCTCAAAGCTTATATTTCTATAAGCATTACCTTTCATAAATAATCTTACTAGCCATTCACCAAAGTAAATCAGATAGAACGGTATATATAACAGTTCTTTCATCTGTGCTGTGTGTATACTTTCATGATTAATATCTTTTTCAGACATTTTCATACCTTTGCGTACAAAACACAAACCAAATAAATTCATTGCCTTAAACCCTTTAAAAGGTATAATATTATTATATATTAATTTCATATTACTTCTCTCCTACTACTTTATTACGAATTGCGGTCTTTGCTTTTAACTTCTCACGTTCCATAGCAGCAGCATCTTTCATCTTTTGTAATTCTTTTTGAGATTGCAATTTCTGTTTCTCTAAAGCTACTTTCTTTTCTTCTATATCTTTCTTCATCTACTGCTCTCTTAGTTTAGCATTGAATTCGAATTGTTTAGAAGCTTCTTCAGATGCTTGTTTTCTTTCTGCTAATGCTTGAGCTGCAATCTCCATTGGATCTGGAATTCCGTTGTTATTCTGATCCATATCTTCTGCACCTCTATATGCATTAAGTTGAGCTACTGTAATCTTAGTTGCATTATTAGAATCTATTTCATATTTCTTAAGATCCATTTCTGCTTCCTTGATCATCAACTCTTCTTCCTTAACCTCATTCTACATCTGAATCATCTGCTGTTCTCTCTGAGCTTGAGCCTCTTCCATAGCTTGTTGCTGTTCCATACGTTTCTGTTCAATCTCTTCAAGTTTGTTTCTAATCATAGTAGTATTATCATTAGTAAAGATTTCTACTACATCAAGCAGACTAGCACCATTTTGCATAGCAGGTTGTATAAGACTTCTAAGGAACTCAATATTCTGTTGATTCTTAGTAGAATCATCTACAAATATATCAAAGTCTTCATATGGGAAGTTATCTGATAGCGTTAAGAATGCTCTAGTAGCGTCATCTAATATGTACTGAAGATGAGTCTTACTACCATCTTTCCAAGCCCATTTAGCTGTGTTTAGCAACATATTCAAACACTCTCTCTTCACTTGATTATGTGTCCAAAACCAAGGTTCTGTAATATGTGCTGATTGCTGTACTGATCTTTCTACATTACCTACTAACTCATTAGATGATATTGAACCTTCACGTTGTTTACTTACTCCAGATATTTCAGATAACATAGATTCAATCTTATCCATGAGCATAATATACTAGTTAATAGTATTAGCCATAGTAAGATCTAATGCTGTTATTTGATTGAACTGAGATGGTTTACCTCCTTCTCTACCCGGTATATCCCAACCTTCTTCATATGGGTTAATAAAGTTAACACCAAGTGCAGATAGATAATGCATCCATTTAGATACATCTATGTTCATAGATTTAGGTATCTAAGTAATATCCATATTTACTACCTTGCCCTTATCTCTAGCCATTGCAAGTTCAAGACGATACCAAAGTACAATATACATATACTGTAATGGTTTCATCATACTTACTAAAGATCTTGGTCTACTGTTAGTATTATTATATATTACTCCAGTATAAGGCAATCTTTGTGCATTAGGATTATCAGATGATACATATTGATATTCAACAGGTTCTATACCTATATAGAGATCTTCTCCAGCTCTATACCCTTCCCATGTTTCAATGATCCATTTCCATTCAACAGATATTTCCATACCTGTTTCTTTGTATGTTTCATCTACTTCATATGTCTCAGGCATACCTGTTTCTGGATCAATTATAGTAACAAATCCAATCTTCTTGAATGACTTCCAACATACATGATATACTTTGATATTATCTCCACTTCCATCAAATGGGTTAGAGCTAAAACCATTAATAGTATGAGTTTTAATATGCGGATAATCCAATGATGTTTTTCTTACTTCAGGATTAATACCTCCTTTAGCACTATCACTCATCATATCAAGTAACTCATTCAACTGTTTCTCTGTCATCTTATCGTACAGTCTGTCATACAGTTCAGTTACTGACATATTCATTTCATAGCAACACCATTGTGCTTCGTGAATAAACTCTAAGTCTGATGTTTCCGTATCATAATCAAAGTAGATAGGATTGATGCGTTCTAGACATGGTTCTCCATTTACTATACCTATATAGTATATTTCTTCTCCACCTACTAATGCATCTTTCCAACCTTTAAAGAACTCATGATTAATGTTGAGTTTATTCTTTAAGTACATAAGACTATGATATGCAGTAATCTCTGCAATATCTTTATAGTCTTTACTCATGTATTTCTGTATCTGTTCTGGTGGCATAATCTCACCAGATTGCAAAGCTTCTTGGTATCTAGCCTATTCTTCAGGTCCTAGTTTACTCATGATGGTAGCCTGAATATAGTCCATCAACATCTGTTTAGCTTTTTCCTGTAACTCACTAGTTGCTATCTCACTAGTACGTACTACCTTAAAGTTAAATGGTCTTTTGGTTTCTTCACCTAATAATAGGTCTATCTTTGGCTTGATTATATTATAATCCTAAGCCATTGCAGGGAAACCGTCCTATTGTTTAAATGGGTTAGTAACATACTTAAGATCTTTCTCATTGTATATACTATTGTAAAGATCATAGTAAGTCTACATCTCTTCCTTGCGAGTTCTGGTATTGCCATTCCTAGAACCTCCTTGACTGTGACCTATAATGTAATCTACACAAGATTCTCTCCAGTCTTGAGTCTTCTTAGACATTGGCAATTTCTGTATAGGAAATTGATTGATATTTTTCATAGTTAAAACATATATGCTTCTATATTATCATTAGTAATATCATCGTCATGATACCACTCTTGAGTAAAGATAGGTCCATCAAATAGTACCCTATCTCTATTCTCTTTTTTCTTCTCTTTAACCTTTAAATTATAGAGCTGTTCTCTATAAATCATTACCTGCATCAACGCCATGACTCTATCGAAGTTTCCTGTATCATTATAGCTTATAAGTTCTTCTAATAGCGGCTCTGATAGTATGTTATGTAGGTTCTTTTTACCGGGAGCTTGTTCGTCATTTAACCAGTCTTTTATTAAGCCTTCTCCCCATTGCTTAATCTGTTTGTTCATATGACAACCTTTCTTTCTCTATACTTTAGAATTACCTACAATATCAGATATAATGTCAGGTTGATCAGCAAGTAAGTAGTCACAATGTTTAGCAGTAAAATATGGGAACAAACCTTTACGTTCATTTTCATACATTATTCTACCATTATAATAAACTGCTAGTTTACGTAGGTTCTCATAGTATTCTTCGGCTGTTGTAGGGCGTCCTGTGTATTCAGCGACAATTATATCATAATAGTTTTCAAAGCTCTAGAATCGCTTGTAAACGAACGTAGAGCCTAATGAATTAGTACCTGACTAGTCGTGGTCATATGGGTCTACCCCAAGTATATATAAACCAACAGGAGCATCCTTTACAGGGTGTTCCCATATAACTATAGATCCAGTAGGATCATCATCCTTCTTTAATGGATAATGTGTAATATCACCTGTTTTCTTAAGTACCCACTTAATAGAACCATTAGCATCCCATATCAAATCTCCTACCTATTTGTGATTACTTAGGTGTTTGTTTATACGTATATTTGCTAATTGTTCCTGTAATTCTTTCTTAGGGAATATGTTACCTCCAAATTCCAAACAAGCTTCTTGTGGTGTTATACAGTGTTCAGCTACATAACGGTCTACTGCTACTGAGTTAGTAGCATTCTCTATTACCTTTCTACGTTCAGCTAATATATACTCTACAGACTTCTTATATAATGTATTACCATCATCATCCATGTAAACACGTTTACCATTCTCATCACGGAAGTCCATATTAGTATACTGAGGAATAAAGAATCCACACAGTTTATCAGATGGAGTTTCATCCCATATATTCTTAAATCCTAAACAGTTATAACCATCTGGATTATAGAACATATCTTTTAGTGTTTCAAAATGACTATCTTCATCACCACCTGTACCAAATGCAATCATAGTACCAAATGCCATACCATCTTGTTCTACAGAAGGTCTAGCAATCTGCCATGCTGCACCAAGTTCAGAGAATGAACCAGCCTCTTCAAATATAATAAGTTTACCTGCTTTACCACGAACTACGTCGGGGTTATCTTTCAAAGTAACACCGATAATCTCTGACTTATAACCACCTTCGATTTCATTACCATATTCATCTTTAGTAAAGAAACCGGCGCGTTTACGCATCTAAGTATTAACAGATCTCTTCTTACCCCATGCAGTATTCTTATCAATGAAGTCCATGTAGTCCCATGCCTTAGTAAGTATACCATCCTCAGTAAGGTATTGCTTGTTACTTGCATAGATATAAGTCTTACTGCCTGCAAATAGATAGTAGTTACGGCATGCCATCGCTGCATTCTTATATGAGTAACCTTTACGTCTACTCTTTAATGCACACAGATGTTTACCTTCTTCTTCCGCCTATTCTACTGCTAGAAAAAAGTAATAGTCATAATCATAGAAGTCTGGAAACTGTAAATCACGGGTCTTTTTGGTAGTAGTAGACCCATCTGGATTAGTAATAACAGTGTATATAATTCGCTGAATAGGACAGAAGTTTAAATAAAAATAGTTATACCCACTAATGAAGTCTCCATCATCAGCAGTATAACCATACTTACATCTCTCCATCTACTAATCCCAGTACTTGAAAAATTCTGTTGTACCTTCTGGGTACTAACAATAAGAGCCAGTCTCTAAAAACTTGAGTGCTGGCTATCTAAATTTATCACTATTTTTGATCTATTTACTGAAGTCTACCATATTTTTTTAGTTCTTCAAATACCATTTTGTTAATTTTATCTATTTCTTTAGCAGAACAGTAGATTCTGAATTCTTTGCCTTGACGACTCGGAAAATCACTCTTGATCACTTCCTCTAGTTGTTCTAAAGTAATCGTTATACACTAGAACTGTCAGTAATTTCTTCCATACATCTGGTTGTAATCCAGTAAGTTCATCCACTATATAGATGCCATCTAAACCTCTTTTACCTATTATTTTGTCCATGTATAGTATAAAACATTAATCTTTTTTCTTTGTTTTGTGCATAATTCTTTCCACGCATCATAATCACTTTTCCACATCCAATCCCCTGGTATATCTGGATGCGTTTTTCTTGTTATAATTACATCGCCCTGTTCTCTGCGTCTATATGAATCTTTTTCAACCCTATAATCTTCATAATTTATCCAATACTTTTCTGGTGATATTCCGGGTTCTCCTTGTTCACCTTCAGGACAGTTAAAGTTTGGCTCTGGAATTATTTGTTCTATGTATTCTTTCTTCATACTATAGTTGTTTGTTGCGGGAGACAGATTCGAACTGCCGTTCTTTAGGTTATGAGCCTAACGAGATGCCACTTCTCCATCCCACAGTGGTGCGATTATCAAACCAAGTTAACCGCAGACTTGCCTACTTACGATTAGGTCCACTGTGTTAACTATGAGCTTCCTTACATAGCCAGTGACTTAGGAGGTTACGTTGTATGCGCGCCATACTTCACTTCTTCTAAATAAATGTGACCTTCGTATTCTGGTAATCCATATTCACATCTATAATATTTATCATCTACTTTGATTATACTAGCCCAACCATCATCTACACTAGTTACATACGTAGATCTACTAAACAATTCCGCTGCTTGTTTAAATGGTAATGTTTTTCCTATTACTTCGTATTCCATAATTTCAAAATTGGTCGCCCCCGTAGGATTCGAACCCACACCTGCTGGGTTAGAGCCAGCCTTGCTACCATTACAAATTAGAGGGCAATATGTGCCGGGGAATATTTGTTGTCCGTCCCCGTCGGACCTTTTGGTTATTAGAACCAAGATTTGATTCTCTTCCACAGGCTAGGTTTCTTAGCACCTAGTGCAATCAAAGCGTTGTATGCTTCATCAATCTGTGCCCAAATCTCTTCTTTACTTTTAGTCATATCAATGACAATATCAATCTGCTTTTTCATATTAGTTTAATTTTATCTATTATAACGTGTTGTTTAATTTAAGTTGTAATTTATGTATTACCTTGTCAATTCATAAGGATTAACCTTAGCATCACCCTTAATCTTAGATGTACTAAGCTCTTCTGTTTTAACTGCTTTCTCTAAGAAATCTAAAGTAATATAAGCACCTTTTACTTTCTCGAATCCTGCTAGATACTTCTCAATCTTCTTTTCATCCAGATCTTCACCCAATGATTCTTCATAGTAATCACTAAAACTATCTAACTTAAGTCTCATATTACGTAACATCCTAAGTAAACGAGTATCACAGAATTGTTTAAACTGCTCTTCACATGCTATTTCTTCTGCAGTTAACTCATAGTTTGCATCTTCAAATATCTCTTCTTTAAGCTTAGTTTCGATGCTATTAGGATCCATACTGAGTACATAAGGACTATTATACTTGTTCTTAAGTACTATGTAACTAATTACTTTAGTAGCATGCTCCTTATCTGCTTTATCAGCATCCCATACCTTTTTAAAGCATGGGATACCTAAAGCATCTGAATGAATTACAACTTTACCACCGACTATATCAAATAGTTTCATTATTCTGTTTGTTTAGTTCTTTTTCATACCATTCATTTAAGTCATAAATGGTTGCTGGATCAGATATACTTACTGCTTTCACTGAGTATTTATCCTTCTCCCATAGTGTGCAAACTAATACAAATTCATCTTTCTTGACGTCAATTACTTCATCTGATGTAATTGCCTATCCGTCTCTAGTTACCTTGTATAAATTGCAATCAATATTAGTTATTATAGGAGTGATAGCATTTAATTCAGTGTTAAATGATATTGCACCACCATATTTATCTATTAATATCTTTTCCATATTAACATGCTTTTATACAGTCTGATTCACAGCATGGATCACAGCAACTCATTGCCTTTGCCTTATTAGCGGCATTTTTAGCTGCTAAATGTTCATCTCTTCTTTTAAAATAATCTATCAACTCTGGAGTAGTTATTTTAATGAACTCTTTGTCATTCCAATTATCAGTAACTGAATACATCTTAAGTAGAATATCTCCTGCTTTTACATCAAATAACTTCTCACCATCTACTAAGAATTCGCCATCTTCCTGTACCCGATATTGATAATCTACTCCACCATTATATCTTACTTTAGATACTTTCTTAGTTTCAAAATCTATACCGAAAATATCACCATCTTCTCTTGTTGCTATATACTGTAACATAATTCAATCAATTTTATAACCTAAATACTTTTCTTTATTTAATCTCTGCACTATCGTCAGTGCTCTCTTCAGTGGCACATTCGGATTCACATAATTCTTCAGCGTCTTGTACTTCTACACTATCTGTGAATACGTCTGTAGTTCCTTCTCCAGACTCTCTGGTACTATATTTCTGTTCATACTTCTTAGTTAAATTACTGCAAATCTGGTCAATTTGTTCTGCTCTATCCAATGTAGTTTCTTCTTCTTTCTTACCGTTCTCTACTATCACTGTAGTAAGTTCATCAATCATATCGCTTGTGAAATCATCATATCTGATAACATCGTCTTCAATACATTTCTCAACTATATCATATAGTTTCTTCATTGGCTTAGTGAACAGTTCTGGTCTAGAATTCTTTTTCTCCAGTTCCCACATATTTTTGCTTTCTTCGTGTGTCATTTCTTTTAATTTATTAAGTATTTTAATATCCGGTGTGTTTATATATTTATGCATAAGATCACATATGTAAAGAGTTTTATATGCTATCTCTATTGGCACTTCTCTAACTCCGGGTATTATTCTATATCCTGAAGTAGGATAGTAATCACTACTATCTTCTTTCATGCATTGAAATATATGATCAGATATCATTCTGTTTCTCTTTAATTATAGTTTTACTGATGCAACCAGCAGCCCAACCAACTAAGTAAGCATAATTTTCATTTCCTTGAGAGTATGACTCTACAGCATGTACGCCTAATTCTTCATACATATAGTCAGCTACATGTACTGCTTCATGTGGTATTGCATCGTCTGTAATTACTTCTAAGTTAGGAGCATATACTAAACACCCATACAATCCGTCTGATTTTCTACATACTGAGTATGTACTCATTGCTATACCTTCTTGCTCAAACTCTTCGTCTATGTTTTCTATTACCCCAGATTTATCTGTTAAGTAGAACTTAAATTGTTCATCTAATTCTTCTGGTCCTACAGCTACCCATAGCTTCCTAGGATATATCTGTGGGTCATACATATCAATTTTTCGCTTCTTCTTCATATCTTTTCTTTATTTTGAACTTTCCTAAGTAAGCAAACATCACTGGTTTAGGATCTAATTCCGTTATTACTTTGTTAGTAAACTTGAACGGGCTATTGCATATTACTTCAACTACTTGATATGGTAGGTTATACTTGTTACTTAGTTTAGTATATATACTCGTCTAATTTCTCATGCCATTCAACCTTCTTATAGTATTTACATGTAGCTAATGTAATAGGACCATTTAACGTATTAGGTCTAATTATATTTATCAATGCTGCTACATCTACCCAATCACTGCTATATAACGTGTCACTCGCAAGTACACTTATCTTAGATTGCTCTTGTTTACTATATTTGCGTATCGGTTCATATATCTCTATATCCTTCATATAATCTGAAGTAAGTAGTTCTGTCCTATTAGTTACTATAGTAAACATATTAAATGGTAACTGTTTGCCTCTAATCTTACTCCATAACTTCTTAATATAAGGATACTTCTTCCACGCTATTATAGATCCTGCCTCAAGCAGGAATGACCTCATCTTCATCTTTATTAACTTTTAATATTATTGTGATTTGTACTCTATCACCGATTATTTCAGGTATCAAAGCTTTACTGACCATTACTTCATCATCTGCTTTACCTACCCTTAATATGCCTTGCTGTTTGAACTTAGCTATGTATCTACTAAGATTATCAGGAGTAATACCTAAAGTACGTTTAATATACTTCCTATTCTCAGTACTTATTACATTCTTTCTTACATTAGGGAGTTTTGGTGTATTGACATCTATATCTATAAATGTTGTTAACAACTCTAACTCCCTGTCTGTAAGCTTAAGTATACCATTAAGGCTATTTAGAAATTCTCTGTATAAATCGGTTCTAGATACGGTCTTAACCAATTTATTCATTAATCAATTCCTCTTTAATTTTATTTAATACTTTAGTAAGGTTATAGTACACTGTTTCAGCTTCTAGCTTAACACAAGGTGGTACTTTACCTTCTGAGTATTTATCCATTACTTCTTTGTAATCCTTATCATACTGATCTACCAGACTATCTATCAGATCTACCACTTTAGTAGATTTATTGTCTTCCACTTCTTCCAAGTATCCCTCTTCTACATATAGATCTGCAATATCATCAGATATACTCATTGATCTGTACGAATAGTTATCTCCTTCAAGATCACCATTGCTACATTCCATAGTAAACACTTGAGGATCTTCAACACTATTTACTAACACATCGCCCTTTCTGGCTGATCCGAAATCTTTAATTACTTTATATTTTAACATATCATTTCTTATTTTTATCATTAAGTCCCCATATGGCTAACCACATCATAAAAGAACAGAGACCTAATACTATTAATTGTTCCATGTCTCTATAAACGCTACATGTTAAAATAGTTAATAGCTTTTAACATTTGTTAACAGTTAATTAACATATAAAAAGAAAGCCCGACCTAAGTCGAGCTCTCAATGCCTTTCAGCAGGGTTAAAAATATGTTTAAATATATATTACTTAACGGCAACAATATCATAAGGTTTCACTAGTTGGGTATCCTTTACTAGATCAAAATACATTGCAAATTTCTTGTTATAAGCAATAGTATCTCCAACCTTAAATTGTGGATCAGTAATATTAGTAGGGATTTTCAACACAATACCAGTAGCCCAATCAGATTCTACTTCTTTAGTTTCTGTTTGAGTGTCATACTCATTAAACCCATTTTCATCTACTTTACCATTAGGAATTTGTTCTGTAAATTCCTTAGTAACCATAATAGGTGCTAATGGTTTAACTAATACGTCTTTTAACATATTCCAAGTAATACCATTAACTACTGTTTCTAATACTTTATCTTCCATATTCTTTTTTTAACTTAGTTTCTACTAATAACGTATTATTCTTTGTTTAGTTTGCTTTTACTAGTATATTTCCACCATTTGAGCAACAATAAGTTACTGCTCTTTGTGGACATTTGCTACTACCTATGAAAGCACAACCATCACAACTACCTGATCTGTTAGGCTCTATTATATACTGCAAACCGTTGATCTCTACTGGAGTTTGGCTTTTGATTATCTCTGCTAATTCTGAATCGTATATTGTCATAATAATATTGTTTATAGTGCGTATTCTCTATCTGTCCAAGGATTGAAATCTTCTTCTATTGGAGGAGCTGGTTCTGTTTTACTTATGACTTCCCAAGTATAGTCTTCTGGTTTTATAGTAGTATCATATTTATCCGCGTACTTTGGATCATAAGTATGTTCAACAAGTACCTCCCAATATCTGTTTATAAAAATCATAATTCTACTTTCTTAAGTATATAACCTTGCCTACAGTAGTCTGTTAACTGCTTAGTACATAAATCTCTACCTAGTAAGTCACAGCCCATACAACCACCCTGTGATTTTTCTGGTGCTAAAAAATAAGTCTTTGATTTGTAATCTATGTATTTGCCAGAGTATGCTAGTGGCATTTGTTCTTGTTGTTTCATATGCGTTAATTTTATATGCTATAATTTATATTGTAATTATCTAAAGTAAGAGTATATACTATAAAAAAATAATTATTACTACTTACTTAAGATATACAGTCTGTAGCAATATTCCCCCTTACCCCCATATAAACGCTTGTTAGTGTGTTTAGGTTGCCTATTTGTTAACACTTATTAACAATGTTTAGGGCTATTTAGCAGTTATTATTTAACATTATTTAAGAAAAAAATATATAAAAATTTTTTAGTAATCAAAATTTAGATAGGGGGTATCAAAATTATGAGAGAAAAAGTGAATGTGTGAAGCTGCACCATAATCACTCCCCGATATATGGATACGGAGGAGATACCCGGTAAGGGCTAACGTTTGCCGTTATTAAAAAGGTATCTAAAAATGTGTATGAAATCGCAGATTACAAAAATTGATGCCGTTGAAGTGGAAAACGCATTCAACGAAATTAATGTTTGCTTTTACATCGAAGCTAGTCCTATCGTCGAAAACAAAGAGCTAGACGAAATGAGTGAGGAAGATCTAAACAACCTTTTAGAGAGTGGCGACATTACGAACGTGTTTAACTCATCTCGTAATATATCGCCCTTTAGAACGGTCTTATTTCCAAATGATGAACGTGTTATGAAGTTGTTCGGTAAAATTTGGGAAAAGGGCGAAAAAGCTATCGAAAAGGGAGAAAAGCCTACTTATCCAACAATTAACCTAAACCGTTTCGAAGTAGAGGCACCTGAGCCGTATTTTCGCCGTTATGTTAATGATAACGAGGATAACGGTATTAAGGCGGGTGACTGGATTTTAGCGGAGGAAGAAGATGAAACTGATGAAACGGATGAAAAAGGGCGTAAACTTTTCCGTACAATTTGGGTAACGTCTACTTGTAAAACAGATGCAGACGGGAAAGATACAGCCATAGAAAATACAGTAAGAAAAGCAAAACGCGCTTGGGTGAACGGTCTAGAAACTGATGCCGGAACGGGAAAAATGTTTACACCTGCAAAAAAACAGCTTGAAAAAGAGCGGCAAATTGCAGCCGCTAAGAAAGCAAAACAAAACGACCACGAAGGTGGAGACGAGGCTCTAGTGCAAAGTGTAGCAAAAAAAGTAAAAAAGTTATCGTTTGAAGACGATTAACTGCAAAAGGTGTGGTATAAAAGCCACACCTTCTCGCGATTGCACTATGCCTAAATAATTTGAGATAGTCGATTTTAATACATAATTTTTTAGATACATGAAAAGATATCAAGTCCAATTCGATGATGGTGAATTTATATGTTCATATTATCAATTAAAAGATGCAAGAAAATACAGAAGGAAGAATAATTTTAATTATATTTCAAGAAGTATTCGCATCTATGATGCTAAAAAGCATGAATATATTATTGGTTAATTCGGGTTGCAATACCTTATGAGAAGTCATAAAAATGAAAATTACCATTTTTTGTTAAACATAAAAGTTGAAAGCGTATATACTCCAAACTTTCATCATTATGAATTTAAAGTTAGAACACTAGCCGTTTGTGAAAACCAATGTAAGTACTAGCGTGGTTAGGTAACATAGACCACCGAAGTGAAGAGTTGTTACAAGTGAAAATCTGCTGATAGACCGGAGAAATAATAGTCTATCATTTTTATTTGTATTTTCATACACGAAATAACAAATTCCATGGTGGCAGGTTAGTTCGCGCCCTAAAAGAACATCGTGACAATTCTAGACATTGTTGGAAATGCTAGATACGAACCGATCATTGCTCATTCCAAGTACTCCCAACAGAGTTGCTAAAAGCTTGGTATTTATTTGAATCAATCAACTAAATAATATAAATATGAAAGAAGAAAACAAATCATGTTTAAGTACTATCATTTACATAGTAGGAATAATCTGTGCTTTTATAGATTTTATGTTCCTATTAGCAATGGTATATAAACATCCAATAATGCAAATTCCTACAGCATTAGGAATAGGTAGTTTAATCTACTATTGGACACAAAGATGAAGTCATAACCCGCAAATAAAATTCGAGGTCTTAGCAAAATAGTTTACCAGTTTTCCATTATGACAGAAAAACTGGTTTTAAAAGACAATAATCGACAACAACAATAAAAAACTCAATAACTTCCCAAGACATTGAGGGCACCAGTTTCTTATAATAGTATAGTTGGCAGACGTAAGGGCGTACTCAGCTGCCGTGTGAAGCAGTGAATTCTGTGGACTGATAGAGAACGTGTGATATTCAGGCTATGCGTTACGTAGTTATAAGTTTTAGGTGTAAAATGCAATAAATGTAATCATGACATAAACTCTTAATCATCAGTGCTATCATTATATAAATACTCGTGAGAGCTTGGTAGGGAAATCTGACGCAAGCCGTGGAAGACGGTGGCGATTAAGAGTTTTTTCAAAGACCTTTTTGAACCCAGATAACACCTCTTTTCTTAGTTAAAGAGAAGAACAACTACATAGTCTGTGAAGATAGTGTAGTTTCAAAATAGAAAAACAATATTCACTATAAAAACAGATTTGTCGCAAAGTAGATAATCTTCGAAATGCAAATAACTACAAGTCCGAGATGGATAAGTTTGACCACGTACAGTTATAATAATAGAGGTAAGGTATGTCCTTGTAAATAGTTAGGTAACGCTAACATACTATATTATTATAACTCTTTTCTTTAATGCTACCGAAAGATCGTGACAAGTCGATTAAAGAATGCAGAGTCAAAGAATAATACAATATTAGATGTAGATACGCTATGCACGGCTAAGGATATCTAAATTGTATTACAATCCACGTGGTAGAGTCATAGTTAGGTTCGCTATGGTGCAACTCTTTAAGGCAATAACGAACTAATCCTAAGCAAGTAATGGAGAAATGCCAGGGTCACTATCTAGCCATAATAGTGCTTGACAGTATGATACTAACTGAACAATAAGTATCATTTTAAGTATGAAGTTGTCGCACCTGTTAACTATGACGATGCGAAACTAGAAAAGAAGAAAATAGTTGAGGTCTTCCCTGAGCAAGAAGTAACCAATAAAAAAGTCTCAAACTATAAAGTAAGAGAATAGCATAGTTGGTAATCGCATGCATATAATTCTACTATAATGCGCTTACTTTAGTTTATAACTACTACTGCATGTAAAATCCGTGGCAAATAAGGTATTGCAGTAGTCTTCTCTATCAATAAATACAACCTCATCGTGGTGATAGAGTCTAGTAACATGTTAAAAACAAAAATCTTCCTGGTTTGCATGTGAAGCTAATGTATTTGAATTATTTAAGAGTATTAATCAATAATCAGTAATATGAAGAAAGAACAATCTTTACAGCATTTAATAGTAACTGAAATGTCATATAAATTGCTTAAGTTACTTATAGAAGAGAAAGCTTTAAGTGCTTTTGTAAGAAATCTTATTAAAGATACAGAAGTTAATAGTCTTAGTAACCCAAACTATAACAAACTAAGACGAATTGCTAATTTAATAGCAAGTTTTCCACGCAATATCATATTAATAGCATTTGTTTGGAGTAAAACAGACGAAGGTTACGATTTTTGGTATGATATATACAAGAAAGTGCAGTTAATATAAACTAACATTCTATGCACACAGTAGAAGTAAATTTATTAGTTACAATCTTTAACGCATTCCTAATTATTGCATGTATTGCTATAGTGTTAGTAGTAATAGTAGGTTACATTTCACTGTGGAGAGAAATAAGAAGAGATGGCAGTCAAAGTAAAAGCGAATCACAACATCCTTAATAGGATTAGTATGATTGTAGTATCTATTTTAATTATTTGTTGGTTAAGTTCATTAATCTATAAACAAATTGCTGAAGATACTAAGGACCCCTACAACTTTGTAGATTTACAAATGAGGTTTAAGAGATACATATTAACAAATAAATATCAGGAAACTGATAAAGATTATGTATTCTACTTAGTAAATCCTGTTACTGGAGATGAATATAAAGCATACGTTGCAGATTATCTGTATATGAATGTATACTTTGTAGGTGATACTATTAAATAATTATTAACAATTAAAAACATTATCAAAATGAAAAAGAAAAGTTTTATTGTACATGACAAAGAAACAGGAGAAGAGATTCTCATTGCATCAGCATCATTCTGTTATGCTGTAGTAAATGATAATACAACAGTAGTAAATACTGAGGATCGAGAATTCGAAGTAGCTGAGAGTATCAAAGTTGTTCAATCATTGTACGAAGAAACGGAGGGTTAAGAGCATGGAAGAACTTGATCGTAAACCAAACAGAGGAAATACTATCTTCTGGAGTATCCTATTTGCATTGGTATTAGCCATATTCGTAGGAGTATCAGTCTATTTCGGTCATGATCGAATAGCTGAGAGCATTAATCCTGAAAAGGAGAATGTATCACAAGAACCTCAAACAGAGGTAGAACCTGTATTAACTGTACAGGATGTACTTCAAGCCAGAAATGATTTGAAGGAAAGTCAACGTGTTGACAGTGTATTTTTGTCTTTATCAGACGTAATATTAGTAGATATTTTGATGACACATGGTACATCATTGTCTATTGCTGACATTGTTAACATATATGAGTCAAACAAATCCAGATACAAGGATGTGCAACATGGCGCAATTATACAAAAAGACGTTATTACACCTATGTTAAGTGTAGATTCTGCAAGGAATCCAAGAGACTCATTAAGGCGTTAATGAAGTAAAAAAGAAGTAAAGATTAAACTTTATTTACAGCCAAGCTACATTAGTTCGTGAGAATAGATGTGGCGTCGTCAGAAAATGACAAACCTGTGGGGCGTAAGTAGTATTTTTAAGCGGGAGAAGAAGAGTGGCAATTGCTCTAATTAGTACTGATAATTGCAAATATTACGATCGTGCGGACGTTAAAACCAGGTACACACTTAGGAGTTGGCAACTTCTAAGGAACATATGTTCAGTGTTTAAACAGAGAGCTAATTTAATAAATTTTTAACACTTAAAAAAGACTTAGATTTATTATTAACAAATGGTTTCTTTATTAACAATTTAGAAAAGTCGTTTGATGTAGGATTCGTGTAGGCACTTACACGTCTTATTAAATTATCCTAGAGTGCCCTAGGCGTCGTCACTATTATTAACTAACAATTTAAGATTATGTAAAAAATGAAAAAGGAATCGCAAAGGTATTTAAAATCCATTACCTTAAACACAGAGCATTTTCTAGCTAATTTACTAGCACTAACCAAAATATTAGGTTTTACTTTAGCTGAAGCAAAACCAATATGTAGGATGAAAGCTGGAGATAAGTTAGATTTTTGTCCCTACGTGCTTATCAAATCTAGTATGGCTACAGATAGAAGAATACGAAATTAAAGTAGAAATAATTAATCAATAATTTATGAAAGCAATTCTTATCACTTTTACTGGAGAATTCACATCTTCAGATGAAAAAACATTAGATGCTTTGCTAAAAGTATTAGTAAAGAATGTGAATGGGGACGGAGTATCACAATCATCTATTAAGTATCTTAATGATACTGAAGTAGGAGATATAATTACTGCCGGAATCTTAGTAGGAAAAGTTACTCCAGCTAAGAAAATTATTCCGATTGATCAGATTGTTCAAGAGTTCTGTATTGATCTAAGAAACAATCTTAGTATCATTTCTTCTGAAGCTCCAAACTTTGCTGAGCTTCTTACTATAGCAATTGCTAGAAATGATAAATTGAGAGCTCATAAGGCAGCAATTAAGTTTCTGATAGAAACTGAATACTTGCCGCTTCCTATAGGGATGATATTAGATAAATATGATCTCAGGCACTTAGGTGATCATCTAAAAATTATCAACAAACTGATAAAACTTTATTAGTTATGGCAAACAAGGAGAAGGAAACTAAGAATAAGACGGAATATAAAAAACGTCCTAAACATAAGAAGCTGGAACCTTATAAAAGATCAAAAAATGGTAGAATTGAGTAAAGAACATCCTTACGAGGATGCTTGCAAATTACTAAAAATTAGTCCTGTAGCCAATTATAAAAGCTACAAACTGAGCGATGAAACTAGGAACTTCATCAAGTTGGAAACAATTGCAAAAGCAATCAGAGGAGACTGGAAACCAGATCTTTCTGATGAAAGAACAGTAAGATATTTTGTCTGGGGTTGGGTATATACTGATCACAGAAGTAAAGAATCTGCTGGGTTCCTCTTTGTGTATTCTTGCAATGGGCTTGGTTATTCCCATGCTACTGTCGGTACTTCCTTAGAATTTAAAGAAGAATCACAGGCAGAGATGTTCGGAGAACTGTGTAAACCTATGTTATGCAAGCATTTGTTCAACCGAGACGATCATGAGCGATTCAAACTTAACTGGTAAAGAAATACCAACAAAATTATGTCCTACACGCAACAATACTGTTGACTGTAGTGTTTGTCAATATGAGTGTAAACTCAGAATGATACCAAAGAACAGTCCAAGCAAAGAGGTTCCGCCAGAGCCTCTGCCTGCTGTTATATATTACTAATTAAATTGTTAGTATGGTGGATTCCAATCAACCCAAAAGAACTGTAAATAATTCCAGAGCCCTAATATGTGTCAAACATAACGGTCATACAACGACAATCTATAACTCTATAGATAAAGTGAGAGAAGGATGAGGGATATCTATGAAATAAGATGTACAAATACATAGAACAGTTCTTTAATTTTAAAAATTCATATCAAATGAAATACAATGCAATGATTAAGAGACTTCAGAGAAGAGGTCTTACAAAAGAAGACATAGCTAAAGTAGTAGCAGCTAGAGAAAAGAAAGCGGCTGAAAACTTAGCTAGAGAAGCTGTATATTTAGGTATTCTCAACAAAGAAAGAGTACATAAGTATTTAGCTTATGAACATCGTCAGCTTATTAAAGAAGGCAGACGTGAATCATGCAAACAACGCAAGAGACGTCTTCGTAAAGAATATCTTGCAAATAAAAGAGCAGCATGAACTGTGGTAAGACTGTAGTTAAGATCAAACCTACAGATAGTACTGCTGAAAGGGTCAGAGCTATATCCTATTTTGGGAAACTAGATGAAATAATGGCTCAAAACTTACATGACACACATCAATATGTAACATTAACCTTTAAACTAGGTTATATGAGAGTTACTTGCTTATATGCAAAAGCTCATTTCTTTACATCGTGTGATTTTGTAGAAATAATTTAGTGTTAATTAAATAAAGTATCAAACTCTTAAAACTATTTCAAAATGGCAAAAGAAGAAGTAAAAGTAAGCGAAATCACAGCGGAGAATATCGACACTGTGTTGAAACAAGACGCAACAGTAACAAAAGAGATTGCTGAAGAAGCAGCGAAACGAATTTCAGAGAAGCGCAAGGAAGAACTCACTGCGCGTCTGATGGATTGTGTAAATATGAGTTCGTACATTCGTAAGCGTACCTGCATTAACATGCGCCACGCAAACGAAGTTGCGAAGATCAGTACTAACTACACAAAACAGATTACTGAATTAGACAACAAGCTGAATTCCGGCGACATCTCTATTGATGACTTCCACAAAGAAATCGCTGAAAAGAAACGAACCGCAGATAAGCTTATCGGAGAGTCCGACACGAAGAAGAAAGAGCAGATTGATGCTCTGACGGAACAATACCCGAAAGCCAACTGGGAATGGAATTGGCGTAATCTTACTCTGGAGAGAAGATAACACTTCCACGCAAAGTCCAAGCATGATACTTTAGCAGTAGCGATACTGACTATATAGTGAAGCTGTAGTGGTATGAATGCGTATGGTAAGGGCTTGCCCCTGATAATAAGCAGCTACTCTACGAATTAACGTAGACTCAAACAAGTGTAAGGCAGTAGTAATACTGACCGATGCCGGAGAGAGGACATTTGACAACGTGCCACTGATCATGTGCCTAAGATCGTGAAGATGTATATTTAAATTGCGCAATATAGATGTATAGATTCTATACTCAGACGAGTATATTATGCAATAGCATTTTCATGATATCAAGTCGGCAATTAGAGTAGTGTTGAGCAGTAGAGATACTGACTCTGTACCGTATAGTTATCTGGTGGGGAATCAGAAGAGACTATACCTCTAGATCAGCTATCAAGGCATTATAAAAAATTTGACAATAATTAAAAGACCACAGGCTATATAGGTTTGGTCGCCTATATAGCCACTAATACTAAAGAAATGGATAAAGAAACATTAGTAAACAACTTAAAAGAAGCTGGATTTATTCAAACTAGAGATTGGAGTAATGAAAGTAGCTATCAGAAACATATAGATGATAATGATTTCATCGAAGTGCATATTACTGATAATGTAGGCTATTGTATTGAATACTACAAGGAAATAGGGTTCTGTGAAGCAACTTTATTGATGTTGACCAACGAGATTATACCATTTTCTTAAAGAAATTGACTGTTAGGTCTATGAATCAGTCGTTAGGACGAGGGTTCGACTCCCTCATGCTCCACAAAAAATGGAATAAGCAAGAATAATAAGAGACCCGTATAGAAATCTCACGCTAATTTTCGATTTCTCTTTAAGAGTTTTTTCATTAACAGCGATAGGAAGATCGGGAGTAGTACTCAAACTATAAGTTAAATTTTGTAAGAGTACTACTTTAAATGGGGCATCTAGGCATTTGACTGCGACAATGTGAAGTAGAATAGGTCAATAAGCAGATAACTGGCAATACAAGTTATGTAATGGATTATACACGCTTAGTAGCGTGAGATAAAACCGAACGGCTAAGCTAATGTCGTAAAAAGCTGGAGCATATCGGGTTAGATCAGACGTAGGAGCTGTAGAGGGTTCGACTCCCTCCAATGCTACAATTAATAACTAATTTTAATCAATAAAATTAATTTGGAATGGGATTAATGAACTTTATTAGGCAGAATCTACCAGAATCATGGGAGAAAGCCTCAACTGAGATGAAGATGAAGACTGAATTAATTAACAGACTTCATGCTAATGTTCCAAGACAGTACAAGAATAAATATCATTATCGTGAAGGTATGATGTATATTCGAGGAGTCTTTAGACGCACATGTTCTATCTATTATCTTGTAGAAGCTACAAATTTAGACATGGACAAATGGCGAAAACTGGATGATGCAATTAAAAATTATGAAGAAACATGCAGATAAAGAAATGGTTTTCTTTCGAATCTAAAACAGAACAGAAAGAAGTTATTAAGATGATTAATAACAGTAGAACAGACATGGAAGCAGCTATGTCATTGAATGAGAAATTTCCTCATTTATCTCTATCGAGTTTATTAGAAGTTATTCAAAACAACTTTAGTAATGAAATCAATAAAAAATCATAGTTATGAAACTAAATCGTCCGGGAATCTATCATATTTATACTGATAGTTTCGAATTACTTGCAAATGTTGTAGGTGAAGCTCCTGTGTTAAGAATACCAAGAGCATTAGTAATGAACGACGTCATTCAAAGAGGTCAGTTCAGAGTAGTAGAAGAGGATTCATATGAAATCCAAACTGTACTACATAATCCTGATTTATGCATATTTAAAGAGTTTGAATACTCTGATATGTGTAAGTTACCGTCTTACAAGAAAAGTGTACGCGGTAGTAAGAAACCTGATATAACTGATGATCAGTTAAAAGATTTCACAAATCGCTATCTTGAAGATATCTCTATCGCTGGTAGAGGTATTAATGCTACTAAGCTTTATATCATTGAGAACACTGGTTGGTCTCTTGCTCAAGCACACATAGTAGTAATGCAGATAGCAAAACAATATAAAAGACAATACTTACCATGGTAACTAAGAAAGTATATAGTGATATATACTGCCTAACTAATCATGTATATTCTACAACTGGGAAACTTTATAGCTTGTATAACTGGAATCCAGACTGGAATATCTTTGTTAAGATAGCTTATAATGAGCGAAAAACAACAAATTTCAAAGATGCTAAACCAGTAAACCGCATAATATATTGGTTCGATACTAACATCCTTCAAAGAATTAGAAAAGATTCTAAGACAACACTAGATGTTAGAGTACGAATCATATGTGGTATGATCAACAAGTTAGATGCAAATAAAGTTTCATTTGAGTTGAAGATAAGATTCATGGAATGTATCTGGGATACTTATAAAGAATTCTCAAGAGATTGGGAGGAATGGCATGCTAAATGGATACTTGGTTTACCATTTTAAGGGTATGGAGCTTTGATCGGCTCCATACTCACTATTTAAAGCCCGTAATTATGACAGATTTAGAAAAACAACAGATTTCCGAACTGATCAAACAGGCAAAAGAAGGCAACCAGCTTGCCTTTACTAAGCTTTATGAAAAGTATAAGCAGATTATTTATGTAACAATATATCGTATTGTTAACAATAAAGATGCAGCAGATGATTTATTGTCTATTACTTTTGTTAAAGCTTTTAGCAAGTTAGATAGCTACGTAACAAATATATCATTTGAGATGTGGCTAAAGACTATAGCTATCAATAGTAGTATTGATTATATTCGTAGAACAAAGAAAGAAAGCGCGAACTATTGGATTGACGACAGTGACAGTTGTTTCCAGTTGAGTGACACTGCAGGTTGCTCTCCTGAAGAAGATTATATCTTCGATGAAACCCGTTCGATGCTAGATAGTGCCTTGTCACGCTTACGCTTTAAGTATAGGAATATTATTGAACTACGTTCGATACAGAATCTGTCTTACAAACAGATATCTGAACAACTTGGACTCACAGAGTCACAAGTTAAATCTCGGCTCAACAGAGCACGAGACAAATTAAAACAATTATTAACTAATTAAAACTTTACTAATTATGACAGCAGCATGGATTTTAGTGATCCTTTTAGGATCCTTTATCTGTACACGGATATTCCGTAGTACTAGAATGTGGTGGATATACGTATCCTTCATTCTGGCTGGTCTATTAGTAGGTATGCTGAGTAAAGAAGTAACTAAGTCTAGCAATAGCGAACTTACTTCTTATACTCAGTTAATTAGTACCTTCAATGAAGGAAGTATGGATTGCACACAATTTGTAGCGACAGTGACAGAAGGTCCTACCGTTGGTCATCCTGAGGTTGTGAGTTACAATTCACACTATCCATTATTCAAAGGAGTACTAGTTAACAGTCATACTACTAAGGGACGAGACTCGCCAGATATAGAAGACGATAGTTAATTCTTCTATACCAAAAAAAAGAGAAACAATTTTATTTATTAACACTTAAAAACATTATCAAAATGTCATCTAAAAAGAACGCAGCTAAGAAAGCTGCAGCAGATGCAGCAAAAATCGCTGCTAAAGAATCTACTAAGGTTGAAACCAAAGTTGAGAACAAGAAGGAGGAGAAAGCTAATGCTCCTCAAGTAGCTGCTCCGGCAGCAACCGCTAAGAAGGAAGAAGCTCCTAAGGCTCCAGCTCCAGCTCCTAAAAAGGAGGAAAAGAAGCAGGAACCTAAAGCTGAGGCTAAAGCTCCTAACAAGCAGCCCGCCCAGAAAGGTGCTGAACAAGCTAAGCCAAAGGCTAAAGGCAAAGTTCCTACAGTAATAGCAGAAGAAGTTGATGCTACGGCTCTTGGTAGACAATTAGGTATACCAATTGACGGTACTGTAAAGAACAGTCAGTCTTCCACAGATGCTAAAGCCATGTTAGTTAACTATGGCTATCAGCGCTTTATCAACAACAAAGAGTTCAAAGAACAATATCCTGAAAAGTATATTCAGACAGCGCAAGCAATTGATGCTGTATGGTTGTTGGCAATGGTTGAAGTTAAGAATGAGTTCATTGAACGTACCGATCGTGGTGAGTTCATTGTTCAGATCTCTCCGGATCAGATCATTCCGCTCAACGAAGTAGCTGAAATGATGGGCATCAAATTAGCAGCTCCGAAGGCTATTGAAGGTCCTAACGGTGAACAGCAGCTTGCTATTGATTTTAGTAAGTCAGAGACTCCTGACGAACTGAAAGATAAGCATACTGCAAATATGGGAGGTGCAGCTCCTGAAATTCCTGAGTTGGATATCGAAAAGATTTCAACTGACGAACAGATCAAGGCTGCTCTTGAATATTTGATTCGTAAGGATCGCAATATTGCCGTGAACCTTGTGAACACTGTAGAGTGGTATCGCAATCTCCGTATTACGAAGGAACAGAATGCTGACAAACGTCTTGAATTAGACGATCGTGGAGTATTCGATTGGATTACTGAAATCTTCTCCATTATCGAACCTAGTGGTTTGTTCAATGGATTAGGTAAAGCTGTATATATGTATACTGCTCAGCACCAGTCTCCTATCGTAGCACACTCGTTACTGCGCACTCATATGAAGCCTATGGGCTGGAATGATGAGCAGGTTATGCAAGCTGCAAAAGCTCTTATTCAGGAGCGTTTCCGCTTGAAGCAAAAAGAAAATCCAGAGTTGAAGGTAACTGAGGACAAAGCTTTACAGGCTCTTGTCAACAATCTTGGTAATGATTACATTACTAAGGTACTCCATGATTATCACATGATAATCTCTTCAGACGAAGATCCAAAGAAGAAGATAGATCTTGAGGAAGCAAAGAAAAATGCTACTAAGATCATTCAGAATGTACGTATGAATTTCTTCCCGGAAAAGACTACGCCTACAGATGATCAACTTCGTATGGTTATCGGTCAAGTTATTAACTTGTATCGTGATCCTATGGACCGTCTAGCAGAATACGAAGTAGCTAAAGATATCGTCGTATCCGGCGAATATCCTATTACTGAACAGAAACCCGCAGAAGAGGAGAAACCAGCTGAAAAAAAAAATTAACGTTGTGGATTCTTAGTGCGTGGAAGCGTATTCTCACATGGAGAAGAATCTTTCACTCTAATTAAATCATAATCAATATGACTAGTAGAGTTTTATCAGTTCTAGTAGTGTTCCTTGCCAGTATTTTTGTTGGCTGGAATCTAATAGGTACAACTGAAAAAGTGCAGGCACAGCCTGTGATTCCCTCATATTTGGAGCTAATGTCTATGACAAAGCCTCAAATTAAAGAGAAATCGTCTGTGAGTATCGACACTATTAATATTGCTGTTGATGTAAACACTCAGGAAGTATCCATAAAAGGAACAACAGACGCAGTCGTCAATGTAACAACAACAGGTGAAGTTAAACCGGTTGTTAAGTGGAGAACTAAAGTAAAAGAAGTAAATACAGGATTTCCAAAAGTAAGTAGCATAGCTAACTTGCCAGAGGATGTAAAGCCACTTTCTCCTTTTACTAAAGATTCTAATAATGAAGAATAAGAATATTTCTACACTTAATTCGATGATAAGATTATCTCGAATTATTCGTAACTTCAAGAATGCTAGACGTGAGTTAAATCAAGTCATAGTTCAAACTGAGTATTTCATTATTCAAGGAGAATCAAGTAACACTCTTGAAGTTAAAACGAAACAAAGTATAGATAATACCTTATACTTAGAGCAGTACCTACGTTCGTCTGTAGGGTATCTATGTAAATGCTTGGATGGTTTTGATCCGGGTAAAATGGATCCAATTGATTACATCTGTAGTAGAGATGTAACTGATGGCATAGTTGATATATGCCGTGGTGGGAAGGTAGTTGCAAACATCAACCTATCATCTGGAAAAATTTTCTCAGTAAAACCAGAGACATTAGATGCAGGAGAAGATAAATCCTCAGCGGAAAAAAGTTAATGACAATAGCCGCTTTATAAATACTAAAATTATGTCATAGTTCGAGAGGAGTAAAACTGTAGCGTAAATCACTCCGGCAGAAGGCATGCGGTGTCTAAAATAAGACAATACGCACTGTGTCAGGAAGCTTGTGTTCATTTACACATGGTCCGAAAAGTACATGATCTGAGAATATGTATACTGCTAAAACAGTTGAGATAACAAAAGGTAAGATGTTAGCTTACACACGTGAAACCTGTGTAAGAGGAGGTGAGAGTGAGCAACCTTCAAATAAGATTATGATAATGAGAACCGATTGGTGATTTGATTAATTAAAGACTCGTAATTTAAGAGAAGACACACTGAATTACAAACAGCTCAAAGGGAACGAAATCCCTATATTCGTATGCACTATCAAGATGTGACTCAAAAAGGAATATAAACACGATGCTGAGACAAGAACAAAGTGTTCTTGAACAATCCCTTGGAAAAGGATTGTTGAACAATATTAAGGCTGACTAACGCAACAAGCGGGTTCCAACCTCGCTTCATACAAAAGCGCAACTATGCGTCCTGATTGGAAAAATAGGCTAACTCTAGTGTTTTTACGATAATTGGTTCGTAATATAAAGGGAGTAAATAACTAATACTAATGTAAGGATAACCGTGTTATGGTACATACTTATACAAAGTAAGGATATGAAGGCTGGACATGCAATGATCCTAAGTAACCATGCTAAACTGTGGTGAAAATAGACTGATTACCAGGGAGCAGGAGCCAATCCTGTGCGCTACCGTAACTAGCGTGCCGAAAAAGAACTTACGTATAAGGGATGAGGTATATGAGATTGATACCGTCTTTCAAGTCTAAGGTGACTCACGTGCTTATTCGTTCGTGTGAGTATAATTGAATGAGGAATGAATAGACCCAGAGTGTCTAAGCGGTTTGAGGGCGCGATAACCCTGATTCTAGTTATCACATACCTTTAGCAAGTATGATTATGATATAAAATGATTTTAAGGAGACGCTAGGGACTCCTACTAAAAAACAGCAGAGCTTATGTCTTTCAAGATATGTAAAGACTGGTTAATTACAAGCATCGCCTCACTCCTGAGTTGAAGAGAAGTAATAACTATATAGTAGAAGTACTTTAAACTAAGTTTACTAAAGTAAGAATACAGCTGCTGTAGGGTTGGAATCCTACAACCAGAAGGTAGTGAATATAGATGTGATGACAGACATATTCTTAATCTGAAACAGTAAAAGCTGAAGAAAACCAGCTAATGGTAAAATGTGTTTTCAATTGTTTAATCTCGTATTAGGCTGATAACCTGATATATGAAATTGGGAAGTTCAATGATAGTACAGAAGTAGCAAATTATCAGTTGTAAGATAGACCGCATGGAGTACGAGTCACCCCAGACTGCCAACCGTCATCGCTGACATTAGAAACTCATAAAGTATATACCGCAAGTATATATGTAAAGAGAACGCTGATTCGTCAATGACCTGCCTCCTATCACCCTGTCTCGGTAGATTTAAGGGAGAGTACACTTAGTAGCAATAGCAGCTAAGCAAGCAAGGAGACGATGAGAGGTGGAAATCCTCGTGTTCGTGCAGTATAAATAAGAAATCCGAGAGGTACAAGTGGGTCATACTATAGGTAATGAGCTTGTGATTTTTAGTAAGGTTTAGATAAAACCGCCTTCATTCGCGCAGAATGTCGTAATTTTTTAATTCCTCTGAGACATACCAGTTGTCAACGACGAGGTCTTTATATTGCATCTAATCGCGATATAGAGTAGACGTTTCGTATTTGGAAGTTCAGCTAACGTAAAAAGGTCTGAGTGAAACAGCAAGAGTCGATAGACTTTTTGTAACAATTTATTCTATCCTTCCGTAGAGAATGCTTACTCTACAAGACGAAACGGGTCTTTAAAATAAAATAACAGAAAATTATCAGAGATCTTATCATTATCAGATATTTTCAAATAAATTAACATTTATTATTTTTATGCTGAGTAGATTATGTGATTGAATTCACCACTACCATTATTGTAGTGCCATTAAATAATCGAAAGGTGGAGAGCTTAAAATTATTTATTAACCAAAAGTATAAAAATGGTTCGTATTGGTATATCAAGTACGGACTCAGAAAGGAAACATTTTTATGGAAGTACAAGTAACTGCTAGCACAAACAGTGCTCAGACAAATCCTGAAGCTAATATTGCTTCTCAGATTCTTGCTCGTTATCGGGCTGTAGCAAAACAGTATGGTCGTTTCTTCTCAGAACAGATCTATACTATCGTAGGTACAAATCCAGATCTTAAGTACAAGGAAGACGTACTTAATGATAAGAATACGTTACGGAAAGAAGTAACTGTGTTCCTGATTAAACCTATCGACATTACCGGTTTGAAGTTCTTACCGAAAGATTTTGACGGTGAACCGAAGATCATGTTGAATCCGGAAAGTAACGATCCGAATTTAGTATTTAACCTTGTTCCGCCCCAGCTTGCTAAAGCAACTCGTGATACAATCGCTGATTGTATTAGCCGGATTGGAAAGAAAGGTGGTAAGCCTATCTTCTTCTCAGCTGAAGAACTGCCGATGCTCAACGAATTGCTGGCACTTCATAACACAAGTGTATGCACATTCTATGAAGAGCTTGCTCGTAAGTATACTAAACTTAGTGGTACTGTTCGGAGCATGCAGGAAGAGCAGGAACGCATGCAGGTTGAGTATGCTCGCCAGTGTGGTGTAGAACCGCAGAATAGCGAGGAAGTAAACCTTAACATTAACATCGAACAACAATAAGTATGGCTACGTGCAGAATTGACCCTGTACGGGTAGAACTTCTGCGAATACTTATTAGTTGCGAACCAGCAATCCTTTCAAAGATATCCTTTCAGGATGGAAGTGGAAGAAAAACAGGTAAAAAACTACAAGTAAGAGAGGATGGAACGGTCATCTTTTACTGTGGAAAAGGACCTTTATGGTGGCAGAGATGTTGCAATGATTATGAACTGGTAAGCATTGTAGACGTCGCTTTACGTGTAGCAGATGTTATTACAGGTTCTCATGGAACTCGTAATGAATTAGCTTTTGATGGAATTACTAAAAGTATTTTAGATGAAGCTATAAAGAAAAAAGACTACGACTGTGTAGTAGATATCTTGTTTGATAGTATGAGGAATTGTTCGGACGGGGCTTTACACTCAAAATATATTAATCAGGAAGCTATACAGAAGTATGCTAAAGAGAATGGACATCGTACCAAAGAAGAGATTACTATAGAGGGACCTCTATTAGCAACTCTTGGTATTGACTTAGGTGGCGGACGCATAGCAAATGTTGTGGGTCAAGTCAAGAATAAAATAATAAGAAATTAGTTGTGTTGGATTGGATACAACTCTTCTATTCTTTATAGTACTGGACGGGTACTATTATAATAGAGGCTGCTGGATGGGCAGTTTCTATATTCGGTATGTTAGTTTAGTGATAGAATTGCCTTTAAGGAGACAGTGGTTTGATTCCACTACATACCACAAACTGGTAGATGTATTTCGGTCAAGTATTAATTTAAAAACAAATCACTTGAATATGAAATCAATTACATCTAAATATGCAAAAACTCGTCGTGACGAGTTAAGTAAGGAAATTACTAAATACTGGAATATTATTAAAAATGAGAATGTAATCTCAACAGAGGCTAAGCGTAACTTTGATCTGAAAGTAATGCTTACAAAGATCTCTGAGATGTCAGAAGAACGTCTGTTAATGAAGCTGTATTTACAGTGTATTAACATGGGTTATAAGAAGTTCTCAGATCTTCCAGTAGATAATAATTACTACACTATCTTTGCTCTAAGTGAAAAGACAGAGCAGTTGTTCCATCTTAATAAGATTCGTACAATTGATCCGAAAATCAAACGAGCAAAAGGTAAAAAGAACTTAAAGGTTACAGAAGAGCTGACTTCAGCTTATCTTAACACTATTAAGAACAAAATTCAATTAGAAATAAACAAACTCAACAAGGATCTTGAAGAGTTTAACGATAAAGCGGAGTTAGATATTGAATCTGCTCCACTAGCATTAGTAGCATGATAAAGAGGAATGCAATATTTCTAAGGAAACATTTTCTAGAGACTAGTAAGCACTATGAAAAGCGAGTAAATAAAGCTATCGCAAGTGCTTACTCCTCTGGAGAATTAGCACAGATAACTTATGAAGATAAGAATCTAGTCATATATTATACAGAGAATACAAACGCTGAAACCAAACAAGTTATAAAAGGTTTTAGCAAGTAAATAACTTTTAAAATTATCAAGATGAAAAAGATATTAGCAAATAAAAAAGGAAAACGAACAGGAGTTAAATTATCAACCACCAACAAAAGTAAGCTTCGTAGATCGAAGAAAGTAGAGTATCTTACTAAAGTTGAACTGGGTCCGTCAAAGTATATTGAATACGATAAAGATGGGAAAGTAATAGGTTTCATTAGTAACAGCAAGAAAGTACATCTAGCTGACCATTTAACTGATGTAGCAAAGAAGGCTATGGCAGACAATAAAGCTGCTAAGATAGCCAAGAAAGAACGAATTAAACAGATACTTGAGAAAGTAGGATATGATCCTACAGTTAAGTATACTAGAGCGGAGAAGAAGAAATTCACTCGTGCTGTAAAAAAGAACCTGTTTGTTCAACCAAAATTAGTTAATTTGACTGATGAGGAGATCAAAATGCGTTTTGTAGAAGAAAAGAAACGTAAAGTTGAACTTCTTAAAGAGAGACCTCATAAAAATGAGATAAAAAGCTCTGTCGTAGATTTTCTTACTAAAAATAAGAAAGCACTAGCAAAAATGAAATCCCCTTCTAAGAAGGAAGAAAGCAAGAAGTACCAATATATAATCAAACAACAAAGTAAAGAAGCTCCACAGAAGGAGATAGATTTACTTACTGATTATATTACTGCTAAAAGTAACACAGAAGCAGTAGAGATAGCTCAAGCTAAATTCCGTAGTATGTATAAGAACAGTAAAGATAAAGACAGTTTAACGGGTTTGTCCGTTACTCCTTTAGATACTAAACAAAGTTCTTATTATCCCAAAGATACTATTCTCTCATGGACTAGTCCTGAAGAGTTAAAGGAGAAATATTCAAATGTTGCGGCAGCAGCATAGTAATTAACATCTACTAAGCAGAGCAAAGAAGACAAGGCTAAGCACAAAGCTTCCCTTGTAGCGTTTAAAGAAACGTATGTACATAAAGTAGTACAACAAAAGGCAAAGTAAGCTGCCTAAATTGCTGCAAGTCCCTAGTAGCTCAGTGGCTAGAGCGTCCTGTAATTCGTATGTATTGATGTAATATTCGTATTACTATATTATTCGCATATGTCAGGGAAGGTCGTCGGTTCGAGTCCGAAATGGGGACCAAACTAACATTATTATATTATGATTATACGAGATAAGATTGTTTATGTATATGATGTTGAGGTATTCCCCAATGTCTTTCATTGTACTGTAAAAAATACAGAAACAGGTGAATTGCATAAATTTGAAATATCTTGCAGAAGAAATCAATTAGATGAATTAGTTGAATTCTTTCATACAGTTAATACAAAATATACTTTCGGAGATTTATATACTACAGATATTAAGTTAGATACTAACATATTATTTTGTGGTTATAATAATCTTCACTATGATAATGCTATTATAAACTATATAATAGATTGTTACAATATAATGAAATATAAAGGTTATAGAGACATTTGTAGGTCTGTGTTTAACCTAAGTAAAGTAATTACTACTTCAAGTGAGGATGATAATTCTGCTTGGAGAAAGTGGAAGTATATGATTTGTTTTGACTCTTTTGATATTCTTACTATGCTGTATAGCAATAAGCTAAGAGTAGGTTTGAAAGAAATTCAAGTAACAATGCAGTACAAGAACGTACAAGAATTTGTTGCTGATTGGCAGGCAGATTTGCCTGAGAATCAAATAGATTCAATGATTGATTATAATATTAATGATGTTAATTCTACTGAGGAATTACTCAATAGATGTAAAAAAGACATCGACTTAAGAATAGCTATTGAAGATGAATATGGAGTACGTGTACTTAGTAAAGATGGTGTAAACATTGGTATGAAGATCTTAACTCAGAAGTATCTTGAGAAAACAGGTCAAACATGGTGGGATATTAAAGATTTAAGATCTCCTATGTCAGTAATACCGTTAAATAGTGTTATACTACCTTTTATTAAATATGATAGTCCTATACTAACTAGAGTACTAAATGACATGAAAAGTCAAATAGTATCTCCGGGTAGAAAAGGATACGAAAATAAATTCGTATTCGAAGGATTACAGTATTCTGTAGGAGTTGGAGGAATTCACTCAGTGAATAAACCAGAAATAATTATTCCTAAGGAAGATGAAATGCTCATTGATATAGACGTTGCATCTCTATATCCAAGTATGCTAATAGAATATGAATTCTATCCTAAACATTTAGGTCCTGAATTCCTAGAAGTATATAAACAAATTAAAGATGAGCGAATTGAAGCTAAACATAATGGCAATAAGGTTAAGAATGAAACCTTAAAGCTTGCTCTTAATGGATTATCAGGTAACTTACAGAATGAACATAACTTCTGTTATAGTCCGTTCGCTGTAATGCAAATCAGAATAAATGGACAGTTACTATTACTAATGCTAGCAGAGAAACTAACCCAGTTAGGATGTCGAATCGTCCAAGCAAACACTGATGGATTATTTGTCTTACTTAAGAAAGATGTATATTCAAAAGTTAACAATGTTTGCAGAGAATGGGAACAACTTACTAAGCTAACACTTGAAGAAGAACGTTTTAAAGCTATGTATCAATATGCTATTAATGACTATTTCGCTATTACTGAAGATGATAAGGTAAAAGAGAAGGGTATGTTTATTACTACTGTGAAATTAGGAAAGGGTCTAACTCCGAAGATCGTACCGAAAGCAGTAATAAACTTTTTTAAGAACGGAGTATCAGTAGAGGAAACTATAAAAGGTTGCCAAGATATTAGAGATTTTCTAATGTCTGAAAAAACTGGTAAACAATGGCATGTTGAGTATAATAATAAAGAACAACAGAGAACTAATCGTTTCTATGCAAGTACTAATGGTGCTTACTTATGGAAATGGAAACCAACAGGTTATAAAGAAGGTGAAATCGTCGAATACGATGTACCTTATGTAGGCACACAAAGATACACAGCTAAAGAAAGGCAGTATCAGAATATGCTTACTGCATCTGGTGTTACTTTATTAAATTACTTAGATGATAAACCAATAGAAGAGAGAAAGATTAATTATAGGTATTACATTATGGAAGCCTATAAGATAATCAGAGAATTAAAACCGTTACAAATGAGCCTATGGGATTAACAGAGGCTTATCAGATATATTTCAGAGACCATAGCTCATATAATAATATGAGAATATGATTTTAGAAATAGACACTTCTATCTTAGATAGAATTTCAGATTTATCTATGAATCAATTAGTATTCCTAACACTTGTATTGAGTGATAATCAAACCATCAATCAAGACATTCAGAAACTTCTCAGCCTAGTTAATGAAGAAGAGATACAAGAGTTAGAGTCTCGTAAACTAATCACTACCAAAGTAGTAGATGATACCACTGTCATAAAGAAAACAAAAGAACTAGAAGAACTTCTTAAAGAAGATAAATCTATGTTTGATGAATTCTATGACCTATTTCCAGTTTATGTTATACGCCCTGATGGAACTAAAGGTTTCCTTAGAGCAAATGTAAACAAATGTAGGAAGGAATATAACAGAATAGTCGGTAAAAGCAAAGCTATGCATCAGCATATCTGTAACTGTCTTAAGTATGAGATAGATAACAAAATGCTAACTGGCAAATTAGGTTATATGAAAACTATGTGGAAATGGCTCACTCAGCATGAGTGGGAGACTTACGAGGAACAGATGAAAGTAGAAGAACCAATTATGACAAATAATTATGGAACAGATATCTACTAAAATACTACAATTCCAACATATATCAGCAGCTACAAAAGAAGCTACCGAATATATCAAGAAGAGAAAGAACCACGAGGTAAAGTCTCTTAAAACAAGATGGAATAAGTTTAATGCTGTCTGTATGGGCGGCATTGAACCTAATACTGTATATACAATAGTGGGTATATCAGGTAGTGGCAAATCATCATTTGTTAATACGTTAGAAAATGATTTAATAGACCTAAATTCTGATCAGGATGTTATAGTACTTAATTTCTCATTTGAGATGTTAAGTTCTAGGCAGGTTGGTAGAAAATTGAGTAGTAAGTTAAGGCTAACTACTGCTGAGCTATATAGTGCTAACAATGACTTAGATAATGAATCGTTAGCCAAAGTCGAAGAGACTTCTCAACAAATAAAGTCATATCCGATATATTATGTAGATACACCGGGTACAGTTGAAGATATAGCTTCTACTATAGACTACTTCTATGAGAATAAAGCTAAAGGCAAGAAATTTATAGTCATACTTGACCATACTTTGCTTGTTGAAGGTCAATCTCGCGAGTCAGCACTGCAAGTGATTTCCGATTTACAGAAACTGTTTATTAAGGTAAAGAAATTACCTAATACCACTGTAATACAGTTATCACAGATGAATCGTAACATTGAAACTCCTGATAGAATTAACAATCCTTCTATGCATTATCCAATGCGTAGTGATATTTCTTCTGCTGATACAATATTTCATGCATCCGATTATGTTATTTGTATTCACAGACCAGAATTACTAAATATCCAACAGTATGGACCGAATCGTTTACCAGTTAATAACAAAGTCTATCTGCATCTTATAAAGAATAGAGATGCTGGACAATGCTCGATATTAGAATTCGACAACGATCTGAAATACAATAATTTAATTGAAACTATACGAAATGAAGAACCAGCAAAGAAGATTTCGTTTTAGTAATAACAATTAAAAAGGCTGAATTTATGAAAACATATACATTTACATTACCGAAGAAAGAAAATAGTGCAAAGATTTATAAAGATGCGTTGATGGAACGCATTATTACAGCATATCCGTGGCTGACTATTGACAGTTCATTTGATTATCCGAAATCTAATTTTGGAATTGAATATGCAGGTGCAGGGGATACTATTACATTAGGTTTGAGTAAGAAACACAATGTAAGCTGGTTGCCTAAGACTTGTGCTAACTGTCCGCTTGCCTCAAAATGCTACAAAATCGACAACTATAACCTTGAAACAGAGTTCTTTAAAGCATTAGACGCACTTGATGCATATGCTAAGAAGAATTATCCATTTGATTTGGATTATGATTTCGAGGATATCTACGGTACACCGATTAAAATTTTCCACAATTTCGTACAGATTGGATACGATATCATTCCAATCGCTCCGGGTTCATTGAACTATCTGAAACCCGAAACAAAGAAAACAATCATTAATCTTACTATTAAAGTAAAGAATAATGGTTGGTTCTAATAACATATAAATCCCATAACTAGCAGAAATTATCAGATATTTATCAGAGGGATACATAAAATAAACTAGCTTTATGATTGTATTACCAAAAGAGAAATTAAAAGCCAGAATTGAGAATCCTAGATTCTTGATATTGTTTGGCAAACCAAAGTCTGGTAAAACTACCTTAGCATCTAAATTAGACAATAATCTTATTGTCGATTTGGAAGGTGGTTCAGAATTCTTAGAGGCATTAGCTATTCAAGCTAGATCTGTAAATGATTTAGGCGAGATTGCAAATGCAATAAGAGAAGAAATTAAAAAAGAAGGTAAGAAACCCTATAAGTATATTACTATTGATAATGCATCAAGACTGGAAGAGATGTGCATGAGCTTTGCTATACAGTTATATAAAGCTACTCCAATGGGCAAGAAGTATGAAGGTACTGACCTCAGAACCTTGCCTAATGGATCTGGTTATTTATATATAAGACAAGCTGTAAGAAAAGTTATTGACATGTTCCGAGGATTATGTGATAACTTTATTCTTATTGGTCATACTAGAGATAAGTTGATTAATAAGAATGGCGAAGAAATGTCTGAAATGTCTCTTGATCTAGTAGGTGCACTAGCAAATATTATATGTGGCGAAGCAGATGCTGTAGGCTATGTATATAGAAAGAAAAATGAAACTCATATTTCTTTTGAAGGTGGAGATAACTCCGTCATAGAAGCTAGAGCTCCTCATTTAAGAGGAAAGAACATTGTAGTAGCAGAAAGTGATGAAAACAATGAAATCACTACTTATTGGAATAAGATATATTTACCTGAATAAAAAACACAAAACAAATAGTTATGATTTATAGTACAGATTTAGCAAACCAAGTAACATTAAACAATAATAGTAGTAATACTAAATACCTCGAAGCAGGTATTCATGATAATGTTAAATTTACGTCAGTGAAGACTGCGGTATCTCCAACAGGAAAGAATTTCATTGAATTTAGATTCGAGAAAGACGGTAAGGAACTTGTTCACACGGAATGGGAACCTAAGGAACGTGCAGAAGATACTGAAGAACAGAACCAGAATAAGGCGACAAATCAGGTTACGAGAATTAATCGTATCTTGAGATGTTTCTATCCTAAGGAAGTATTAAACTTCACTGGTAGTTCTTATAAAGAATTCACTAACTGGGTAGTTGCTATGCTGAATGCAGCAAACAAAGACACATTGTTGAAAGTAAAAGTTGTCTATAATAAAGACGGATATACTACACTTCCAAGTTATGTAAAATTTGCAGCAATTGAGCCTATGATTATCCCAATGGGATTTTATGAAGAAGGCAAAAATGAAAGCATGATACGAGAAATAACAGGTATAGACTTGTTCGTTAAACCGGTAGTATCCGATAAAGAGACTGTAGTAGTTAATCCTCTAGAAGTCAAATCGGAAGCTCCATCTGACGATCTACCTTTCTAATCTGTTAGGATTTATATAAAGTCGCCACGTTGGGCATAATACGACGAACACGTAGGTTAGTGTACCGCACTATAAAAAATGAGTGATTACGAAATAGTACACAACCTACGTTTTAATGGCAGTTCCGGAGTATCAGGAGCATGGTGTAAAGAAAGTAAGATACAGCTTTCCTTTACTGTAGAGTTCAAATCTCTACACTGCCACTAACAATATATCATATGGTTTTTGATACTAACAAAATAAAAGAAGAAGTTACTATTACTTTAGATTATATATTATCTAGAGTAAGTGAGTATGATATATATGCAGCGTATATTGGCAATTTTAAAGTTGGCATGATCTATAATTCTCCATTGAGAAAAGATAAAACACCATCGTTTGGATGTTTCTATAGTAGAAAAACTAAACAATTATTGTTCAAAGATCATGGTACAGGAGAATGTGGTAATGTTATCAAATTCGTATCTTTAATAACAGGTTTAACTAATTATTCAGATATTCTAAATGATATAGTTAACAAACTTAAAATTACTAGTAGTACGCATCTCGATAGCTCTAAGCAATATATACCGTCAACTGAAACAGTAATTGGTGTAGTACGTCAGGAATTTACTGAAACTGACATCAATTACTGGAAGCAGTTTAATATACAGGTAGAGACACTAAAGAAGTTTGGAGTAAGTAGTATAAAGTACTACCTATGTAACGGCATAGTAAAAAGCGTTTACAAAGAAGAAAATCCTATGTATGCATATAAGGTATATAATCATTTTAAGATATATAAACCATATGCAGACAAATATACAAAATGGCGTAACAACTTAACTGAATTAGATATTCAGGGTTATAAACAATTACCTAAAACAGGAGATATACTTGTTATAACCAAAAGTATGAAAGATGTTATGTGCCTATACGAGATGGGTATACCAGCTATCTCACCTTCATCTGAATCTACATTCATACCTGATAGAGTTCTAGAACAACTTAAGAAGCGTTTTAAACGTATTATTATATTGTTTGATAGAGATGAAACTGGAGTAAAATATCTCCGTAAAATGAGCCAGAAAACAGGCTTAGAAGGTATGCTAATCCATAAAAAGTTTAAAGCAAAAGATGTATCTGATGCTATAAAAGCTAATGGATTTGATAAAGTGAAAAATTGGTTAACTAAAAATATTAACAAATGATATGGTTCACAGCAGATTGGCATTTCTTTCATGATAGAATACTAGATTTTCATCCTAAACGGAAAGAAATATTTGGTAATGATATGAAAGAGGTAACAGAGAAGATGATACAAAAGTGGAACAGTAGAATTGATAAACATGATACTGTATATATTCTAGGAGACTTTGCATTCGGAACGACGGATGAAAAGAGAAAGTTATTCCAAAGATTAAATGGAAATAAAGTACTTATACTAGGAAATCATGACAAAGTATCAGATAATCACAGATGTTTCTTCAATAATATTACTCAGATAAAGAATATGACATTTAAGAAAACTGTGTTCCCATCGTTACCAAAAAATATTGAAGTAATTATGTGCCATTTTCCTATGTTCTCTTGGGAACATATCGAAAAAGGTAGTATAATGCTTCACGGTCATTGTCATGGCTCAATAGACTTACAGAATTCAGCAGAACTTCCTGATCACATTCGTATAGATGTTGGTATTGATAGCAGTTTTGCAAATTATGATTTTGTATCTGTTGATAAACTGGCAAATTTCATAAAAAACTATATAAAACAATGAGCAAATTTAATTATATTTCCAAAGGATTGCGTAAAGCATTAGCTTTTCCGTTTAAATTAGTAGGCAATACTTTTATTGCCTTAGGTTTTACATTATCACTTGGTATCAATGGAATACTGTTTCCAGAAGATCTCAGTAAAATGGAAGCTCTATTAGGTATCTTTAAAGATCTAAAGACTGAAATTGAAGATGGTGGAATAATTATTACTAATGATGTAGAGGAAAAGAAATAAGCCTAGCGAAAGCAAAATTCGCAATGCAACACCAAATGAGTATAATGGTATTAAGTTTAAAAGCAAACTTGAGACATATACATATAAGAAGCTGGAAGAGTCGAAGATCAAAGCTGAGTATGAAACTCAACGATACGAACTGCTTCCAGCTTTTACTTTTGGTGATAAGAAATATAGGGCAATAACTTATAAACCTGATTTTGTAGGTGATAAGTTTATTATTGAATGCAAAGGCTATCCAAATGATGCATGGGCTTTGCGTGAAAAACTTTTTAAGTATTATTTGTATGTAAATAATCTAGATATAGATTATTATATAGTACATACGCAAAAACAAGTTGATGAATTGGTCAACAAGTTAAAAACATAAAAAAATTACAGTTATGGCAGAATTTATTAAGATTGGAAATGAGATTACAGTTAAACCTAAGTTAGAGGGTATTTCTTATGAGCTCATAAATAATAAAGTATACGATCTAGAGTATGATAGAATGCAGGGAAGATCTTATCTCAAAGAGAATGGAGATTTGAATATGCCAAAGAAATTATATGAACTAGAAGAAGATAATAAGTTTATCAAGCGTGTACTTAATTATTTTAATTCCGAAAATTCTGGAAAGACAACAGGTATATTGCTTGCTGGTACTAAAGGTACAGGCAAAACAATGCTCTCTAAACGTATTGCCTTAGAAAGTAATTTACCTATTATTATAGTTGCAAACGATTACCCTGCTAATAAACTTACTAGTTTCTTTAAACATTTTACTACTCCTGTAGTAGTTATGTTTGACGAGATTGAAAAGAATACTTATTGGTGGGAAACTAAGGATCTGTTAGGATTCTTAGACGGTGTAGAAGCTACATCTAAAAAACTAGTATTGATGACCTGTAACAAAACGGATCAGATAGACGATAACTTCTTTGATCGTTGTTCACGTGTTCGTTATTTCAAAGAATATGAAGCAAACTCTAATTCTGTATTTGTACGCTATATGGCAGAAGATAAAGGAGTAAAGAACATAGATGAAGTTGTGAACTTCATCATCGAACACATGGAAGTTAAATCATTCGATAATATTTCAGCATTCTTAGATGAAGTTGTTCTCTTCGAAGATATTCCATTAGATAAATTAGCAAAAGATATGAATCTTAGCTTAAACGGAGTGATAAGAACAGGAACTAATAGTTTTGATGAGGATGAAATAGATGAAGATATAATCTAATGATACTATTTTATTCAATACTTATTTATAAACTTACTAAATTTCTACAGTATGAAAATATGTGGAATTAGTGATATACACGGGAATCTTTACAATAATATTCCTGAGTGTGATGTTTTGTGCATTTGTGGAGATATAATTCCATTAAATGAACAAAGATCTATGGATGCTTCACTAAAGTGGTGGCAGACACGATTTGCAAAATGGGTAGATAAACTACCTTGTAAAAAAATATTAGTAGTGCCCGGTAATCATGACTTTTACATAGAAAGTAAGTTAGGTGATGAATGGGAAAGTTTTGTAGAAGACTACGAAATTTATACTAACGGAAAAGTAAGATTCTTAGTAGATGAGTCATATACATATGAAGGTATAACTTTCTATGGAACTCCTTGGATAGAACCTATTAAGTTCCAAGAAGGTAGATGGGCATTTGAACTTCCAGCTGCTAAAATTAATGAGCATCTATATAATAAGATACCAAAGTGTGATGTATTAATTACTCACGATAATCCAAATTATAATCATAAATTAGACTATTATGCTTATGGTAAAGCAAAATTTCATTTGTTTGGGCATTGGCACAATGGCATAGTATATGAAGGATTAGCACAATATAATTGTTCAATATTAGATGACAATTATAACTTTAAAAAGAACTTGGAAATAGTAACAATAGATATTATGACTGAAGATAAAAGACAACAAATCATAGATGAAATTCTTCTACGATTACAAACAATATCTAATTTAACACAAACTATAGAGTTTTCTAATCAACTGAGTAGGCTTATACAAGATTATTCAGAAGAACTACGTGCAGAAATTCCTATGAAAGAAGATGAAGTTGAATGGGATACTTCAGGAAACTTTATTACTGACACTAATACAATAGAAGAAGACTTTATTGTAGATAGTAACGTATTTGAAGAAACAAAAACAGCAGCATGAAAATAGAAATTCCGTATTATGAAGATAACACGCGAATATCAAATTCAGCAATAGGTTGGTTCTTGAAGAAGGGACCACGTTACCTCAAGGATATGCTTGATGGTAAAGAAGAAGGTATTAGTGGAAAGTATCTTGATAAAGGAACTATGATACATATGTACCTACTTCAACCTAATGAATTTTGGGATAACTATGAAGTGTTAGACTTTGTAGTACCTAAAGTAAATCAGCAAAAAACATTATGTATAGAATATGTTCAAGAACTAGTAGTAAACCCTCTAGAGGATACTGACAAGTTATTGCTTAAAAGTTATAACAAAGCTTATAGCAATAGTAAATCAGATGATAAAAAGCTAGAAGAAGCTAAGCAAATTATTGAAACATTCGCAGAATATATTGTATACCTTAAGCTCGAAAAGAATAACAAAAAAGTAATTTCATTTGCTGATATAACTATGCTTAAACATATTAAGGAGAACATAGAGAATCATAAGAAAGCAAATGAATTACTAACAAACCAGCCCGGTTTAGAATGTAACAATGAGTTTCATATAAATTGGGAATATGAAAAAGCAAATGTATCCTGTAAGTCACTATTAGATAGAGTCAAGATTGATCATTGTAATAGAAGGATTACATTAATTGACTTAAAAACAACAGCAGATGTCTATAATTTTAAACATTCCGTAGAGGAATATGATTATTATAGACAGATTGCATTCTATATATTAGCTCTTACTTGGTATTTCAAGGAAGAAGGTTATGATATAGAAGAATATGATTTAGAAGCGTATATTATTGCTATTCAGAGTAATGGTAATAATGAAGTACGCGTTTTTAATATGTTAAATGAAAAAGAGTTGTTGGATCGCAAAGACCTAATAGCAGAAGCATTAACAGAAATATCATATCATTATCAGACAGGTAATTGGGACCATACTCGTAAATATTACGAAGAAGATGGAACTGAAGAACTTGAATGAAGCATCTGCATGTCTACTGCAGTTAATTGTAGATAATAAAAAACTAATTAACAAGAACTTTATAAATGTATATACAGAATATCCTGATGAACCATATTTTGATAATCATGTATTCATAATGTATAAAGAAAATACAGTTGCAGATTTATTAAATCTAGAGTTCGAGTTAAAAAAGAATAAATTCTTTCATAGTCTAAGACAAATTCGTATAAACGATATTTGGTATGAAATAGCTGTGTTTACACTTCCTAATGAAATTAAACATAGATATGACAACATAATCAGTAATGGTCCTGCTGGATTAACAAATACTGATTATAAGACTATTTGGAATCTATTCAGTGGAATTGACAGTAATATAGGTGATATTATATTTACTAATAATTTTCACGAAATTAAAGAGATTATTCCTGTAGGTGATGTATTAGAAGATCCTATTCTAGAATAATATGAAAACCTCCAATTTTCATACACAAAGAAGGCTACCTAATAAGGTAGCCTTTATTTTTATTTATTGTATAACTATTCGTAATACTTCCTTTTAAGTGCTGGATCTTGAATCTCTTTAATGTTTTTAAATGGAGTCATTTTCCATAACCATCTTTCTAACTTAGTATCTCCTTTATAAGGACCATATTTAATAGGTTTGTTATTACTAATCATGTTATACATTTCATTCCAAGATATTATATTTGTAAATGGGTTAACTATATTAATCAACGAACTTACAGATGTTAATGTATTAAGTAAATCTAGCGGATTATATTGGTTAGAATATTCAAAGCCAGTTCTAGTAACTAGTAAAGCTAAGAAGTTTATAATCCAATCATCTTTATCATCATCTGCTGCTTGTACTAATAATGGTTTTATTATCATTGACAATAACATAATAGTAGACATTTCAAAGCCAAACTGCTTGAGATTACCTATATCAGATGAATCTAAAGATTTTCTACTGTTCCAATCTCTAACTAGCATAGGTATTACTCTACCTACTGTTCTATATAATGCTTCTCGTTTCATACCTAAATCATAGTCATACTATTTTTTCATAGTTACTCTTTCATTAATAAGATTAGGTATATAATTACGAAACATCATTATTATTGAACCTAAAGCATTATTTGTAAATTGTGCTTTTTGTTCCTCTGTCAATTGTCCATCTGCAGTAGCAGCTAAAGATCTAGCAGCATTACTTATTTGATTTTCTACTTCTGCAAATGCTTTTGCATACGCTTTATTTTCAATATGAATATTACCATCTTTTATTTCTATAATATCATATGTGCTATGAAGTGATTTCCATATATTATTAGCATCTTCTTTATTTCCTATGATATTAATGAACTATTCCTTATTATAGAATTTTCCATTGTAGTATCTATAGTTATTCATAATCGAATTTAATAGTGTACCTTTAATCACGAAATCTGAAAATGAGAAAATTCCAAAAGCCCAATTTCTAGAAATAGTATTTATGATACCTATTCTGTTAGAATTACGATAAGCGTTCTAAAATTCTGTACCTATTTCAAAATGCTACATACATGCTACGTATTTATTATCCGTAGTAGTACTATGCATATAATGCATTATACCTAGTATGTTACTAACCATATTGAAATATGCTTTAGAAAAAGAAGAAAAATCAAAATATCTTCCATTAGCAACAAATCCTAACTGCTGTAAAAAAGCTGTAGCCATACCAGTAGCGCCTACTGCTAAATTCAATCCTAAACCTATTAATTGACCGAAATTTTTAACAGATAATGCTATTTTACTCCAGTTGATTTCAGTTCCAGCTAAGCCAAAGAACTTTCCTATTCTACTATCACTACTTATTTTTTGTAAATGAGCTTTAACTTCTTCTCCATACTCTTGCATGTCTATAAACTTACTTACAAACTTATATACATTAGTATCCTTACCTTCTTTTCTATTACTTTGCTTGTATACTTTTTTACCAGTGGCATCTACTCCTATAGGTTTTCCTGTAAAAGTTCTATTTGCTAATTGCATTTTAATAACTTCTAAATCTGGTTGTATCTCTGTTTTCTATTTGAAATTTTCAGCCATCTTATAATATGCAATAACAGCTCCTACAAGATCATTAGTTATTCTATTTGGATCAGGTTCTCCTTTTTCATTCCTAATTGGGTCAATAAAATATGTTGGTATTAATCTCTGTTCAGATCCGTCTGGTCTACTTGTAGGAGCATCTACAAAACCAACATCATCTGTCTCTTTTACTATACCTTGTTTAGTCTGTTGTAAAAATCCTTTAATGATACCATCATTTTTCATGTACTGATACATACTTCCACTCATCTATGGAAGTCTATACGGATTATTACGTGTAAGATATGTGATCTTATCATTAGATTCTTCCATACCAGATAGTAATCCTTTATACAGTTCCCACAAGTCTTTGTTTTTAGTAGCAACATCGTTGCCGTCTTTATCCTTTACTGGATCGAACATGTCGTAGTACTACTTGTTGGTATAGATAGTCGATTTTGGCTGATAATATTCATCAATATTAGTATCAAAATCATTGTTGAAATATTCAGATTTAGGATCTATTTCGCTAAATTCTCTTGTTGGAGCTTCAGTGTTTATTAATGTCTTATCTTTTGGTACTACTCTAGTATAATACCAATTAGGTCTCTTAACTTCCTGTTCTCCAACGTAATATACTACATGATGAGTTAATTCCCAAGCTTCATAAAACTCTATCCCACGTTTGAGAGCATTAGCTTTATCTATTTTATATTGTTCCGTCGGAATTACTTCTGCAATATCTTCAAATTCTACAGCTTGTTGTTGTTTTTTAACTTTCGGAGTATTTTTACGTATTTTACGCATCTATCTATCTATAGATTTTAATGTACCCAAAAGTTGAGAAGACATTCTTTTAACATCTAAACCTCCTGTATATTCATTCCTATAAGGTTTGGTTAAGTCTTCTCTCATTTCCTGTAATTGCGCATACTCATCTCCATATGTTTTTTTGTTCAACTACGCTAATTGTTTATAGAACTTCTCGCTTATTTCTTCTCTAGTATATCTTTTTTTCCATTTTTCATACTCTTCTGGAGTTAAGTTCTTCTTAGCTTCTGCTTTAGCTTCATTAAACTTTTCCATATTGGTCACATAATGCATACCTTCGTGAAGAGTTTTATTAAGATCCGTTAACTCCTATGCAATTTGTAAATCCATATCTGTCTTAGGAGTACCATTTTCATAGTATCTAGACATTAATTGCTTTTTCTAAGTATTATAATCTAGGTATTGATTCCATTGGGATTCTGTCAAATTTTCCATATGTACTCTACCTTTATTATCTCTTACATCATCAAGGAGTTTGTATATCTTAAATTGGATAGCATCTCTGGCATCTCTTGCTTCTTGACTTAAAGAATTAAAAGCGTCATAATACTTCTTTGTGTATCTTCTTTCACAATTATTACTTAGCCATTCATTCATTTCTTTATTAAAGTTAGTTCGAGCTTCTTTATCTAAAGGTAGCTTCTAACCTTCCGGAACATTATACTTGGTTTTCAATCTTTTTCTTTCATTTTCCAAGTTGTTCATAAACTCTCCATACTTTCTATCTCTAATAAAATATCCTGTCTTTTTTCCATCGGAATCATACTCAAATAATTTCATCTATTCACCAATTACTACATTCTACTACAGACGTAGCATTCTGTTACCAAATTTATGAGTATTGAATCTTACTCTGTTATTAGCATTTGCTACCATGTCAAATATAACACGAGCCGCCTTATCATTCATTTTATCTCCGGCAGAGATCCAGCGCATTAAAGTAGTTACGTCATTTTCAGTAGTTATTAATTCAGAACTAACATATTCTTCAAGCTCTGTTCTGCTAAGTTCATCTTTTATACCATATTGAAGTAGTGTCTTTTGAGCTAAATCTGTAGTAAGTTCTGTTATACCTTGTTTTGCTGCAGCAAACTGTGTACGCATATTACTTATCATAGTTTTTAACTAGTCAAAGCTCTCTTTACCTAATAGATCTTGATATATATTCGAATCAAATATGTTCTTAGCTATTTCTTCTAACACATTATTGTACATGCCAAAGTAATCCTACTAGAGTTGAACTAATGCTAGATTACTAAACCCACTATCTCTACCTTCTCTAAGATTCTTCTGTGCCTGTAATATAGCATTAACTGGAGCGGTCATAGTCCTATTTATATCATATAAACAGAATACTATAGTTTGTAATGATGTAATATTGGGATTTTTTAAAGACGCCAGCTATTGTTCCAACGGAACTAATAAAGCAGTTTTATTCTAAATATTACGCCCCTAGATAGCTTTTATACGAGCCTATACAGCATTGGTAATTAATTGTCTTATAGAATCTAATGTAGAGTCAAAATCGTATCTTTGAGCACGAAATCTCTACATAGCTTCGTCTATTTGATAAATAGTTTGTTGTTGTAACGGAGATATTTCTCTATCAAATATATTTGCAGAATTTGGATTAAAGGACCCACTATTATCTACAGATTTTATCTATTTGTTAGTATAAGTTACATACTCAACACCTTGTGACTGATTAAGATCTAATTTCTAATCGTGACCAATTATGCCATCTGTATTTCGTATAGTATCTTCATTAGTCATTATTGTTTCTACAGTGTCAAAATTTAATTCTTCTTGTGACTGAAAAGGATTTTTTATAGATAAATATACAGGTATTATAAACTTACCATACTGATTAGCATAGTGTATATCTGAAGTAAAGAAAAAACCAACATCTGCTTTGGCTGTTTCTTCAGGGGAAAATTGTTCAAATTCCTATTTGGTTCCATGATATACTATTAATGGTTCGCCATTTTCGTCTACTACTTTTGAAGAATTTTTAGGATCATTCACCCAATCTCCAAACCAAGCTTTAAAACTATTTGTGTATACTTTAGCTTTAGCCTATATAGCATCTACTCTATTACCATTATTGTGTTGCAATAATGTTTCAAACAGTATAGAAGGCTCCCCATTAGGAGCCTTATCTAAACTGTACCCACCATTCTAATCCCACACAGCGTAAGCCTATACTTCACCCAATGCATCTACTAATTCTTCAAATTCTGCTTTTACTTTTGGGTCACTCAAAATTGGACATATTCCTTTTGCCATAATTATTTACTTTTACAAATTTTAAACGCTTCATCTGAAAAATTATCTTTACTTAAATCATCTTCTGTTGTAAACATGCCTGTAATATCAAGCCCAGATGATTCTACTCCAGATAACGGATCTGATTGAATATCAGCTTCCGACAATGCTTGAGTTATTAATAATTGTTGTTGTACTTTATTCATTAAATTATCTCTATTAAGTAAACCAGATTCTGCTGCAACTTCTTTATCTATTTTCTTGCTTTCCATAGCTACAGTTTTAGGAGTATTACTTTCAAGAGTAGGTTCATTATTGTTCACCTCTTGATCGTATGGATCTTTCGTAAATGCAAAATCTTCCGCTATATACTGACTTGGTAGGAATGTAATATCTACATCGCTGAAATTAGATCCTTTTACAGCTAATCTAAACTTTTCATGATCACTAAAATACTCTATAATCTATTCGCCAGTCATTGTATTAATATTGTTTTCTGAAAAGTCTGATAATTGATTATAGTCTTTGAAGTATTCACTTAAGTTAACACTACCTTTAGTTCTACCTAATTTTGGTATGGCTACATATATAGTTTGTGTAGCTTGACCTAATTTCTTAGCTTTCTTCTTATCGTATGCTTCTACTCTACCAGCTTTAACATATAAAACAGTATTCCTACTATTACCTTGTGGATAATCAACGGCTAAGAAATCTCTTTCATCTTTCCTTGACTTAGTGGCGAAACTAACTAAATATTGAGATTCATCATTCCAAGGAGCTGTTTCATATATAAATGCAGATGAATTACCAGAATTTGATTTTGGTCTAGTTACATTCTTAACTATTTCATGATCATGAGCGTTGTTACGAGCTATTATCATAGCTAAAGAAGTATACTTACTTAACGTAGGTTCATCAATATCGCTAAGTATATTGTTTAACCAACTACCATTATTCATGTCATGAATAGTTCTTCTCACTTCATCAGCATACCCTGTATCTAATCTATATTGACTAGATATTAAATGAGCAAAGGAATTTGGACTCTTATTATCGTAAGAAGTGTAGAATGCGTATTTAGCCAATCTCTTTGAGAACTTTCTAACAGCTTCATTGTCACTTTGTAATAAATCACTAAAGTACGCTATAAGTCTATTTTCAAAATTAGCGCTGTTACTCATAGAGTTGTTCAATAAAGTTATTGAGTCTGTATCTGTAAGATCAGTAGCTACAGTAGGAACTAAGTAATTTAAGAATGAATTATTAATAGTTCCATCTCCTGTTAACATACTGCTATATTTACCATTGTCATTCTTTCTAATAGCTGCTTTAAATTGAAACAGTCTTTTAGGAACAGTCCAATCACCTAATACCATTCTGGCATATTCTCCATCGTCAAGATGCATTTCTTCTATACTATTAGCTATTCTAGATCTTATGATACTATCTATGATAGAATCTAATTTAGTAGCGACTTGTTTGTTCATATTAGATCTATCTCCTGTTATAACATTTGCAAGACTTACGAACATTCCACTGTACATATCTGTAGCTTGTAAGAACGAACTTGATAATATATTTCTTGGAATATCTACCGCATTAGTAAGTTTCTTCATTAGAAAACTGTCAACATAGTAGTTCATTAAAGCATTTACATCATCCCCTTCTATAACAGAATCTTTATCATCTACCTGATAAAACTATTCTCCTTCTTTTCTTATAAAGTCAAATACCTATTTGCTATAGTTAGCCTGTTGTGATAGAGTATTACCATATTTTTTAGTATCTATCTGAGATAATCTTACTAGTTTTGCTAGTCTTTCAGCATATGGCAACATTTTAGAATAAGCATCGGCTACTAATAGTTGTTGAATATAGAAATCAAGATTTCTCTCTCCTTTTATATTGCTGTTTAAAGATTTTTCAAGTTTTAAAGGATCTACTGCTAATGATTTGTCAACTCCTTTATCTTTATCGTCCCAATTATCCAATATATTTAGCAACTTCTTCTGTTCTTCTTTAGGTAGAGTACTTATGTATTCTTCCGCTTCTTCTTTATACTATTTTTTCAACTCAAATAAAGTATCATCCATGAGCTCAGAGTAACTAACGTCACTAGGATCTACTCCATATTGTCCATTAAGCTTTATCAACGTATTGGCAAAATCCTTAAGTATTGGTTGAGATAAAAAATAAAACGTTACTTCCCCTTTCCCAGTCCTTAATAAGAACTCTGTCATACTATATGTAACAGAATTAACATTAAGATTAATAATGTATGGATCTTTTGCAACGTCTACATGTGCGTTAATCATTGCAGATAGCCAATCCAATATTCTCTCACCATCTTGTGATACTATATCGTTTATATTCCCTAAATTATATGTATCTCCCACTGATCCAAGATCCATTTTTAAGTTTAGAGCTTGAGTAAGAGCATGATTGGTTGATGCAAGAGCAAACGGAGCAATACCGTCCTTACCTCCAGTATATTCAAATTTCTTGAATAACTAATAAGAAGGAAGGAGTTCATACATAGGTTTGCATTCCTCTTTAGATTTACCCATAACTAAAGGAACTATTTCTTCTTTTACTTTGGTTGTAAGATTATCCAGAGGTGCTCTACTTTGATCAATGTTACTATCATCTGATATGGCAACTCTATACATGTCTATCAAACCATTAACAAGCTATTTTTCAGAATTACTAGATAAATCGTCCCAATTACATTGTAAATAATTTCCATCTTTATCATAATAACCTGTAGCTATATATAGCTTATCAATATCAAAGTCAGATCCTGTCATAGCAGTAAAATCATCTGGAACTACTATAACATCTCCCATAGATTCTGGTAACACATCTGTAACTCTTAATGAACATGTAGAAGAAAGACCCTGAGTTGGAATACGATAACCTAATGCAAAAGGCTTAGCATCTTGCCCAATTATCTTCTTATCTAACAACCAGTCTCTCATAGCAGTATAATCAGAAGCATATTTCTTAGGAACTATATGTTTAAAGAAATTAGTACTCAACATGCAATCCATACTACCATCACTATTAAGAGGATTTAAAGGCTCACCATCATTAAAAGCTCTACCTACTTGATATTGTTTCTATACCCCAGTAGTATCTTTAAATCCAAAGAATGCATGTTGGATAGCAGATCCTCCGGGAGTATTAATATCAATGGCGGTTTTTCCTACTCTTGATATTATTCTACTTTCTACAAATCTTCTATTACTCTGCGCTGACAAAGGTACTTTGATTTGTCCTGTGGTCTTATCTATTTCAAATGAAGATAACGCATCTCTAGATAGACCGCTAGATTTTCCTTGAGATATCAAGAATTTAGATAATTTCTGTTCAGATGGTTTACCATCTTCTAAGAATTCATCATATATTTTTTGAGCTCCAATGTCAGATAATCTATTTATAGCTCCAAATATATTATCTATAATCTATCTACCGGTATATTCTACATCTTTATTTAAACCATATGGTCTATCTTTTATTAAATTACTTAAGGCTACTTTAGCAAATTGAGTACCAAGAGATCTATCTACACTTTCATGAGGGTCTGTGTTCATCTGCAAACGTAAGTTTCTAAGATCTTGTATGTATGTAGGTAACTTGGAATTATCAGTATCCAAACCTTCAAAATTAGTTTCTCCAATTACAGTAGATGTAGACGGTCTATTTAAATCTTCTAAATTAAATTTAGAGTTATCTGCATCTTTATATGGAGTAAATTTCTATCTACCACCTACCTTAACAGCAGATTCAAAAGTAAGCATATCTATAGTCCCTAATTTCTCATCATTCATTCTTCGGTATAAATGGTAATTGTCCGCTTTTGCCATTACTTTAAATAACGGAAATATTGCCATCTTATCAAACACTGGAACATTTAAACCTAACTTAGTCAAGTTGTGATTTCCAAAGTATACCATTTTCAATGGTTTAATAAGTGTTTCCAAAGCTTGAGCATACTGTTTTGGATCAGATAACCATTCTTGATTATCACTTTCCAAAAGATCAAAAGCTGTCTCAACTTCTGGTGACCATTCTCCAACAGCTTGAATAATCCTTCTATATAGAGCAGGTCTGATATAAACTGCCGCATCTGCTTGATTTATATTACCTTCACCTCTATCGTTAGCTCCATATGCAGCAATTTGTCGTTCTACAGAATCTTCAATTGATTTTCTTGATTTGGCATCAATAGTTTTCAATGTCTTATTAATATTATCTTTACTTACCATATTAATAAGTTGTCTCTGACTAATATTAGGGTTCTTCCTTTGTAAATATTTCATTACTTCAGCAGATGTAAACATCTTTTTATATTCATCAAATTTTACAGATTTAACCATATTATCACTCATGTGTAATACAGTAAATTTAGAATTATTCCTTATATCTCCATCGCCCCAGAAAGTTCTAAGATTATCTCCAGTAGATAACACTGAACCAAGACGTTTGATTTTATCAACTGATCTTTCTACTATTATCCATGGTTTATTTTTATCTCTTTTCCATTTATAATAGGCAGGATCTCCTACAAATGCTTTTTCAATTTCATTTATAGATACTATTTCATTTACTACATGATTTGCGATAATAGAATAAACAGCAGCAGACTTGTTATTCCTAGATGTATCACCAGAGGTTAGATTTTTAGATCTATCTGTGTACTCTTTCACTATATTTGTAGGTAGTAATACATTTTCAAGTTCTGTACCATCTCTTCTTACTATTCCTTTATCTACTAGGAATGTTATCTCCTCTTGGACTTTATCCTATAATGTTGCATTTATCGCATCAAATAAAGCTTCTTTGTCTCCAAATAAAGTATTTCTGAGCTGTTTTAATCTTGTCTCCATCTGATTACCTCCATTATCATAATCAAATTTAGACCAAGCCCACAACATCTGATTTAAAGGAACATATTTATATGTACCATCTTGTTGTCTCATCTTAAGTGAAGAGAAATACCTAAAATACCCCCCATTACCAGAGTTATCCATAACCCCATTCTTTATTTTACCGTGATAGTTATCAATATGTAAATTAGGGTTTTCTTCTACTTCAGATTTGTGTATATAGTAATCGTATACAGCATTGAATTCATCTAGCAGATAATCCGATATGGCTTGTAGAGTATTATCAGAATATCTATACATATCGTCTTCTACAAACATTTGTTGAATACCATTCTCTGTTTGTATTTCTGTCATTCTAGATCTGCTTAATAAATCATGAAATAAATTAACTCCAGTTATAGAATACCATGTCTTTTTATCTGCCATAGTTGGCATAACAATTCTATTCTGATGAGCTAATGTAAGCTTAGCGATATAATCTTCAGTAGGAGATATTTGGAAATAGTCTCTACTGTCTCTGTTATCAGCATTACGTACAGCTATAAGAGTGCTAAGACTCAATTTAGAACCCTATTTCAGTGCTCCTAATAATAAAGAGTGTTTATTATATGTAGCTAATAATGTTTTATTAACTTCGGAATCATCTTGATTAAACCATCTAACTCTATCTGACATATAGTTATTTTGAGTAATAGGATAAATAGTAGTGTTATTAGGTCCAGTTACACTAAATTCCGTAGGATTAGGATGAGATCTACCGTGTGCTATAGCTAGTTTTTGTATGAAACTACCTTCTGCAGCTGGAAAAGGATTGTCTAATTTCAAATCTTTAGATTCTCCTTCTTGTAACTTATTTAGATTACCTATTATTTGGTTTCTAGCACTTCCCTTCTTAGTAGATCTCAATATGGTATATAATTTATCAAATGATTCTACTGTAGGTAGTTTTTTATCTAAACTTTCAGTACCATATAATAGATAATCTATAGTTTTAGTATCTACATCAATGCCGATGCTATTAAGTATCTCTACAAAATCCTATTTTGCTTTTACTGTAGTTTGTCTTATTTGATCTTCTGATAATTTATTAGACCCTTTCATTTTTCTATTTATGAAAGGTTGAGCTATTTCAGACAATTCGTCAGCTATTATTTCTAATCTTATCTCTAAGTTGTTTAACTTTTCAGAGTCTATTACAAAATTGTTTACATCGCTTTTATCTATCATTCCAGATACATAGAACAATCTACCCCATTGTCTAGGATATTTATTCTGATATCTGAATATTGCTGAATCAATTACTCTCCATTCTCCAGACTTAGCTCTAACTGTAGTTTTAATATCTTTTACATATTCTTCTAATGCAGCGCTAGTTTTTACTTTCTAAAATGCATCCTAGAACTGTACAGTAGTCATTTCATTTTTTGCACTCTTAATGGTAGTGAGAATTTGAGTACATGTATTCTCGTCAGGTTTATTAGCACCACTTATATAATTAAGTAATGATATGAAGAACGGGTCAGCTTTGCCTAATCTAGCACATCTGCTTTCTAAATCCTCCCATCTTTCAATGTCCCACAAATTCTCCATAATCTTATTCCAAGTAACATCAAAAGATTCTGTCATATTAAGACCAAAAATAGGATCAGTTACTGGTACTAGTTTTCTAGATTTATCATATTCCATTTTAGGTATAGAATAGAAGAACAGTTTAGCATTGAAGGACATGTTAAGTTTCTTAGAAAATTCATAAGATACTCTATCATATTTCTCATCAGGTCTCTTTTCTCCAGTATCATAATCGGATTTTTCTTCAACTTCTACAGCTTTTATGTTAAGAGAACTTAATTGTTCTACCAAAGACTGTTTGAATATGTCCCAATTATCTAATACTTCTTCTATAAGCTGATCATTCTCTTCTGGAGTTATACCTGCCATCATATTACTTTCAATTATAGAAGGTAGATAATCTAAATTCTAGCTTAAATTATCTATATCTTGTGCCTTACGTATGTTGAATATAGATAATAAAGTACTGGTAAGAGAATCTACTACATTATAGAATACATCTGGATTAATAATGGAGGGCATATCTTTTAACCTATCTTGATCTACTCCCGGTATTGAGAAATACACTCCTTTTTTTGTATAAGCTTTATTAAATTCGTCAACAGAAGATTGATTCATCTAATATTCTTTGTACTTGCCTTTATTGATATTTCTATATATATTCGTAGTCAAATCATTAGATATACCAAATAACGATTTCACGAATCCTTTTATAGCTCTAAAGGCTTTTATTGTTTGATAACCTAGTTGAAACCATTTAGCATTTTCCACTATAGCCCAATTACGGAAATCCTCAGCTATAGCTTCTTCTATCTCATTTACTGTTCTGTTTTTATACTCTGGATTATGTTTAATGAAATCTTCATATATTATCTATCTTTCAGCAGCAGAATGTACAAGCATATTTATATAATGCCAAGCCTCATGATACTATATACCCAAACCTGCTCCTTTACCTAATAATATATTAGCTACATTACCAACAGACATTCTTGTAACACCATAAACTCTAGGACCATTGGAAGCAGATCTCATTACCCCATTGAATATTCTAACCTGATCTACAGCAAGACCAAGTTTATCCATCAACCATTGCTTAGCAGCTTTAAGATCTTGTTCTTCACGCCCTATTTCATTACTTTCTACAGAATACAGTCCGTTCACTTCTCTCCCAACCTCGTGGAAAAGCTTCTCCATCATACTCCTGATAAACATTTGAGGTTTACCATCCTAATCATACAGATATACGAAACTGTCAGTAGCTACTTTTTGATTCAAGCCATCTGCATATTCTTTTATCTCATCAGAAGTCATAAATCTTCCTACTTTAGGCGCATTTGCATCTGATGGTTTTATATTTCTAGCTAATTCTTGAGCTTTGGCTCTTCTATTAACTTTAGTAATAGGTTTTGCTTCGCTTTTTTTAGTTTTGACTTCTTCAGTAGCATTATATGTGAATATCTTATGAATAGATTCATCAGACAAACTTAAGAATCCATTACTATCTTTCTCTAATAAGTCCATAGCCAACTTAGAATTCATAGATAAATCTACCATTGGTTCGCCTATAGGCTTATCTGAATCATCAAAGAATTGGGTTATATAATCCGACTACTTATTAGTAACATGTACTATACTTCCTTTTTCAAATGTAGATTTGGTAATAGTATTTCCATTTTCTTCTATTCTGTTTGTACTGATATGTTTACCAAGATATTCTTCAAATTCTGCTATTTGTTCAATGCCCCAATCTTCAACTTTGGTGCTATCTACTTGTCGTCTATACTTCTACAATATGTCTCTAAGTTGTTTCTTTCCAAGGAACTTAGTGACTTTTTTATCTGTCTGAACTAACTATTTTTTGAATATAGGTATTTTAAGAGGTTCCCCAGCTTTAGTAGCAACATCTCTTTCTCCTGTTTTTATAAATCCTAATTCTGCAAATCTATTCAAACCGGATACTCCACCTTTAGATAATTCTCCCCAAGTAGATACATACGCTCCATCAGGTATCATGTCAGCTAAAGCTTGAAATAGCACTTGTTTTTCTTCTTTAGAGAATGCATTTGGATTTTCTTTGTCTGCAGGTTTAAAGTGAACAGAATAGTAGTTATCTTCCAAATCTTTTACTAACTCAAAATAACCTCTACTTTCTTGTCCTTTTAAATATACTCTTCTAGATTTATTAGCTTTGCTCGGGTTATTTCTCCAAGGTTTTAATTCATCCTTAATTGTTACTTTATCACTATGAGGAGTATTAAATGTATCTGAAAAATCTACTTTTTCTCTTTGGATAGATTTGTTAGGAGCTGTTACAACAGTTTCAGTTTGATCTGTAGTTATATCTTCTATGTATATAAACCCATCTTTAAATGCGTAATCACCCATATCTGTAAGTAACTTGCCACTATCAATAGTCCAAGCCATAGCAGGAGGAGCAACTTTGTCTTTCACAAGTTTACCATCTACTCTAGAAATACCTAGTTGTTGTAACGTAAATTCCAGTTCTCCGGGGAATAGTACTATCTTATCATTTTTTGGATTCAAACGTATAGCCAAATCTCTAAGCTGTTCTGGAAGTGAACTGGTTAATACATTTTTATCAGTGTTCCAGTGAAAGTTTTGCATCATAAACCATATTACCATCTTTCTGACATTAGGCTCTGTCTTTATTTGTTCTAATGGTATTTCTGTTCTAAAATACAAACCACCTCTTTGACTATTTGGTAATGCTATATAGAATCTGTTAGTATCTGGATCAAATCCTAATTGTTTCTTTGCAAGATATTGAGCAGCTTCTTGTTTCTTTGAAGATAATCTAGTTTTAGCTCCTTGATTTACTATCAATGGCAGTACTCCATATGGGTCTCCGTCTGTAATAAGATCTAAAACATATTCCATAAAATTAGTATAGTGTCTATCTGATGCTGGGTTTCCATTTTCATCATGACTCTTTAATACTATCTGCGATGGTTTAGTTACTTTATCATCTCTAAAGAACTTTTCACTCAAATATATAGGCAAAGAATATCTACCTCTAGGAGTGGCAGATGGTTTAGGTACTATTACTATTTTACCAGAGAAACCACCACTAGTATATAGTGCTTCATCATTACCCATATGTTTAATAAAGTATGGGTTTGCATCACTCATTCCACCGGTTCCATATCCAAATGTACATTCTGTGAATATGTCTAATGGATTATGAGGAATCTCAAATGTCTTACATTCTGACAGTTTCCTCAATTTAGGCTTGTTACCGTCTTTCTGATTATTAAACACCCCATTAGATACATTTACTTGAGTAGGCACTACATGGGTTAGGGCTTCATCTGGTAATACATATTTTCCGTTCTTATCTTTTGGACATTGCTGCAGATAGGCTCTAACTACTTTTTGTTTCTGTTCCCTTAGTACTTCAAGATCTTCATTAGCTTTAGTACCGGGACCAATGTTTTCAGCCCCCAATCTACGTTGATAATCTAAAGTAGCCTTTTTCTGACTTCTATATGCTGCAGCGTATATATCTCCGTCTTTGTCAATTATAACATATACAGCTGCATTCTCATAGGTTCTAGGATCATTAGGATCAAACTATGTTTCTGATTTATCGAACGTAGGACCGGGCACTAAATACAATTTAGCACCATCTAAGAATCCCGGTTTACCCATAGCCTCTCCAAGTTCTTTGCCACTGTGTATTTTTTTAGCTCCTTTTACTTTAAATGGAAGCTACATAGGTTGTGTAGCGTCAGGTCTATAGAATAAAGTTCTACCAACTAACCAATTATTTCGTATAGTTTCAGATGTAGATAACCCGGGAACTTTTTCACCTTCTTTTGCTAGTTTATTAGCTTTTTCAGATAATGTGTGTTCTGGATCATTTGCATACTCATCGTACGAATTTTCTTTGGCTAATTGTTCATCTGTAATCTCCACCCCGTTAAGAAACATTTTACCATCATTAGAAACAAAGAAATCTCCAGCCTACGGATTGTCACTACGACTATCTGTAGATTCTGCTTCTTGTATTTTGGCGTCTAATTCCTTTGGAGTAAGATCTTCAATCTAAGTAAGATCTCTTTCAATATCAGGATTATCATCTCTGGTTAGACCTAAATCATCTTCAGGATCTGCCCAGTTCTTGGCATCCATTATATTTTCTTCTGTAATTTTATCTTGAGTATCGTCTTTGGGTTTTTTTTCAGATGGATTTTCTACTTCCCTGATTGCTCTTTCCC
>ULPM01010108.1_pt1 | contig 54440 bp, 65 predicted proteins | sample 1953501 | NCBI WGS metagenome assembly ULPM01 (sample SAMEA4835629, study PRJEB28245) | human gut metagenome | biome: gut microbiome; material: fecal sample | place: Denmark | collected 2008
GGAGACCAGTCGGCAGCAACCAACACCGGAAACCAGTCGGCAGCAACCAGCACCGGAAACCGGTCGGCGGCAATTGTTGATGGCAAAGACAGCATAGCCATAGTAACAGGCAAAGATAGTAAAGCCAAAGGAGTGTTAGGCTGTTGGATTGTTTTAACAGAGAGAGGTAATTGGGATGGAGAAACTTACCCTATTCTATCTGTGCAGGCATTCAAAGTTGATGGTAAATCTATTAAGGAAGATACTTTCTACAAACTTGTTGATGGTAAACCGAAAGAAGTAGAATAATTCAAAATTGAAAAAAAAATTGATCAAAAATGACTGAAATGATTTTTCCGCAAGAGGATAGAGATTTAAAACTTACCTGCAAGCTACATATTGATATGTTTGATAACTCTGTTAGATATTCATTTAAGTTGATGCAGCGAGCGAAGGGAAAACGAAAATGGCAAGATATAAGAGGGTATGAACGTCTATATCGTGCAAACACAGATATGGATGATATTTTAAGATACCTTAAAAGAAGTCAGGTGATGGAATTGGCTGAATTAGAGTATAAAAAATATGCTCCAGCAGAAAGTTTGTTTAACGTATAACAATATAATAATGAGCAAATTTAAAGTAGGAGATATTGTTCCATATCGCAATACGAGAGGGAACATAAAGAAAGCCGAAATAACTTCCTTTGAGACTGTAGACAACGGGAAGGTTTGGTTTCATGGTATTGATACGGATACCAAAGCAAAAGTCTGGTATCCTTTACATATATCCGAAAAAATAATTCAATAATAATTAGAAATGAGCAAAAATTTAGATATACCAGGAACGTATTACCTTGTGTCTTCTGATTTGAAAATAATCAATAAGAATACAGGTAAAGAAAATAAAGGTTGTACCGTGTCCGTATTAATGGAGGACGGTATCCGGCATTCGATAAAGAGAAGTCGTCTTATTTATGCGGCAAAAAATAAGATAAACCCCTTGTCTATCCCTAAAGGGATTATAATTGATAAATCCGGAGAGGGGATAGATAGGTACGAGTTCTATAAAAAGCACAAGAGGGGGAGTGTCATATGTAAATACCCAGTTGATATTAAAGAGTTTAGAAAATTAATTGAGTGTTTGGAAAAAGGTACTCCTCCGACATTTATGTTTGATTATCTGAAAGAAGTGGAAAGCTACTGTAAGTATCAATTGGAGAGATCGGATGAAGAAGCGTATGAATTAGCGGTAAATGCTATCAGCTTAACGATTGATAACGCAACCAATGGGCTATTTCCACGCTCTATAATAGGATATATACAAGGCACTGCAAAAAAATTGCTTGCGGCTAAAATACGATATAATAAAACTTTCCTTAACCCATTAGGTAAGCAATATGAATAAATATGATTTGTTTAATCTATTTGATATAGAAGATTTAAAAGACCTTCCGGGTGCAATTTCGGCTTTGTTAGAGGGTGATTTAGATGCTCGCAATAAAGTTTACAATGAACTGATACGGTTGAATAACAACGATATGTCTTTCGACTGGTTTCAGGAAATGTATGAAGCTGAATTGTCTGAGCGTAAACAAAAGGGACAGGATTTCACATGTCCTGAAGTGTCGCACATTCTTTCCGATATTATTGGGCAGAAAGGTACAACTATCCACGAGCCAACTGCCGGCTGCGGCGGACTACTCATAGTTGACTGGTGGCAACGTTGTAGTAAAAAGATGCCATGGGAACACTTTCCTTCGGAAAATATGGTAACGTGTTGGGAGTTGTCTGCCAGATCAATCCCTATACTTCTTTTGAATTTGTCTATTCGTGGGATCATGGGATATGTTTACCATGGTGATGTATTGACAGGGGAGATAAAGCAAAAGTATATTCTTCTCAATCACAAGAATGATACGCTTGCTTTTTCCGAGATAATCAAAGCTAATATTAACGATAAAATAGTATGTGATAATGAAATTGAAAGATGTGTATGAGGCTTGGATACCTATAAAGGAAAAGCAGGTCAAGGCTTCAACCTTGTCTGTTTACAAGATGATATTTGTTAAGGTTATCAATCCTGCCATAGGCAATATTGACGTTGAGCTGCTTAACAAGAAGGTGATTATTCCTTTTATTTATGATTCAATGGAAAAACATGGTCGCTCTGCAAAGTATTGTAATGACATTCTGATTGTACTGAAAATGCTTATACATTACGCGTCTGAAGAATTTGAAATAAACGTGCCCGACACTCGTTGGAAAATGGTTTGGCCAACTAAGGCGAAAACCGGAACAACTAAAGTAGAGAGGTACTCTCCTTCCGAATATAGGAAGATAGTAGACTATGCGATGGAAAACCCGTCTCCAAGAAATCTTGGAATATTACTCGCGATATGCACTGGAATGAGAATCGGAGAAGTGTGCGCGCTACAATGGTCGGACGTGGATATTGTCCAAAAGACGATCCATGTAAATAAAACAATAGAGCGGATTTATAACCCGGATGATAAAACCTCCTGGATCGAAATCGGTACCCCCAAAACAACATCGTCGGACAGGTATATACCAATCATGAAGAATATTCTTCCGCTTGTAAAGCGTTTTTTTGCGGTATGCAATCCCGACTATTATGTATGCACCTGCTCGGATCACTTCATTGAACCGCGAACGTTTAGAAATTATTACAATGTCTTTATAAAAGACAAGGTAAAGTTAAATCACTGCATCAAGTTTCACGGGTTACGGCACACGTTTGCCACTACTCTTATAGAGAATAAGGTGGATATCAAGACGACATCTACTCTCTTGGGCCATTCAGACATAAGCACTACGCTTAACATATACGTACATCCGTCTGATGAAGCGAAAAGGGAGGCCATGAATGTAGGATTAAAAAGAATATTCAAATAATTCAAATCTAAGTAAGAATGAATAATAAACAAGTGTGCGGTGAATGTAAGCTGTTTGCCAATGAAGACTCATTCGGCAATGGATGGTGCGAATTCCATCAGAAGGAGGCTTTCTGTGAGAATGTAGCCTGTGAAGATGGAATAGAGATAATAGAGGGAAAGCTTTCCCTTGATACGGACAATGACAATAGTAACCTTTTAAAATGATATAGCCAAAGCATTACAAGTATTTTCCCCGGTCCCAACCCGCCCAGCGAGAAAGGACTACATTAACCACTTCCGCCAGGAGAAGCCACTTGAAGGAATCTACTTCACCGGTTTCATGCGAGAAGTACTTGAAAAGAGATCCAGACGCAAGTCTGCAAACTATGCAGTAGTTTATGATGCAATCATGAAGCATATCGACCAATTCTCAGAGTTGTACGATTGCGACATTTTCACCAATTCGATTACTGAGGAATTTCTGGATGATTTCATAATCTACTTGGAGAACCAGAATTTAAGGCATAATACAATTGTTGGGTATATCTTAAAGATACAGTCTATGGTACGAAAAGCAAGTCAATATAATTATGCAGTAGATTCAACCTATGATGAGATTGATATGCGTCTGGAGGAGACAAACGCGGTGTTTCTTTCGATGAATGAGATCACAAGGATCTATTATTATAAGTTTACTAAGCAAGATAAAAGAAAGGCCAAGGAGCGTATTAGAGACTTGTTCGTAGTTGGATGTCTTACAGCCTTAAGGTACTCTGATTATTCTACGCTTACTAAAGATAATCTTCAGAATGGATATATAGTAAAACGAACGAAGAAAACCAATGTAGACGTAAAAGTGCCGGCTCATGACTATGTGAAGGAAATATTTGCCAAATATGATGGAAATATCCCAAACGGACTTTGCATCCAGTACTTTAACAAATACCTAAAGGTAATAATGAAAGAAATAGGGCTGAATGACCTGATAACATTCTCCTATACTCAGGGCGGGAAACTGGTAACTGTTACCCGTGAAAAATGGGAATTGATAAGCAGTCATACAGCTCGCCGGTCCGCTGCAACTAACATGTATCTTACTGGCCGTATGAAAACACTGGAAATCATGAAACTCACCGGCCATCGAACCGAGCAGAACTTCTTCCGGTACATCCGACTTACAGGTGAAGATACAGCCCGATCCATTTCGGGGGATATGTTTTTTAGAAAATGATAAATCAATGAATGACAATTTATACAGCAAAGCCATAAAAGAAGCTTTGAAAGTTGAGTTCCTTGCAAACAGTGAGGAACTCTTTTTATATGCAGGCGCTCTCTATTCTGCTATGATATGGGGTAGAGAAGTGGACGAGGAAAATAAGAAGATCCGGAAATTGAACCGGTCTGTAAAATAAAGAAAGAGCCAGCCCACACACGACTATGAACCAGCTCCTCACACGATTATAATGCAAATATACTATTTACTTTTAAAATAATCGTGCTATGGAACTGGATTTTAACAAAATAATTCGTCTTAAAAAAATCAGAATTGAGAAATCAGAACTTTCAGAAGAAGAAAACGCCTTAGCTTCACCGATTTTGAGAGATAAAAACCTTATTGGGGATATCTATAAAATCTTTGTTGAGTTATTGAATAGCAGAAGTCTTCCCCCTTGTATTGATAGTGTTACCCAACGGAAGAAGTTCATTTTCATTATCCTGTACCTATTTTCTCCAAGCTCGCTTGCCGGTGGGAAAATGACTGCCGGATTACGTGAGGAGATGTCGAGGGTATTGGGAATTCAGTCTAAGAGTACAATTTCCGACAATTGCGCGGATGTCGTGTTTCTCTATCAGAACTATGGGGATTTCAGCGGAGATATAGAGTATCTTTACACCGAAATAATAAATCGTTTAAAATTCAAAGGGCTAATCAATTGAAGGTGCTACCATAGCACGAAAAAGAAAGCCGGGGTTTATTGCTCCGGCTCTAATAATTTATATATTCGAGTTCTACACTTGTTTTCAAAGGTAGCTCGATCTTTTATATAGGATGTATATAGATCTATAGATTCTTTTTGAGCATTACTATATATATTACTTCTTTCTTGAAAAGCTTTACACATTACCTCTCTCTTTGCTTTTGTGTTTTCATATTCCTCTTTTTGTATCAACTCGATCTCTATGTTTTTCACTATAATTTCTCTGTAAGATTTTTGTATGATATTTTCATGTTTTGAGATTTCTTTAATTAATTCTAGAGATCTTATTTTAAGCTCATTGTCTTCTATGTAAAGGTTAAAAAGAGCTTGATTGCACTTCATAAAATAATGAGCGTTGTTTATATTTTCAATTTCTTGTTCTATAGCGTTATTGTCAGTAAATTTTGTAGGAACTCTAAATATAGAATTTTCTAAATTATATAAACTTTTTATAAATTCTATTATTGCATTTCTTTCTTCTGAAATGATTCCATATTGTACACCTGCAAGTAGTAGTAAGTTAGCTTTCAATTTTTCTGTTTCAGTAGCAAATGTACTTTTTACAGATTCAATTTCTTTGGTAATATCTCCAATATCTTTCTTTGTAGCAATATTTTTTCCTAATTCCGTGAGCATAGCAATTTCCTCAGAATCTTCTTTAACGGCTATATTTTCACCTTTTTTCTTTGCATAAGATTGATAAAATAAAAAGGCAATACTCCAAATAACATTCCCTATAAAGAATAATATTCCAATAATTAAATAATCCATATTTATTCTCCTTTCTCTATTTTAATTTTCTTTCCGCAGTGAGGACAAGTGATAGTGTTTTCTTCTTTATCTTCATTCAGCAAGTCGGTTATCCCTACGCCTAATGCCTTTGCTATTTCTCCTAACTTTCCAATGGTGGGGTTGCCGGACACTGCGGCATACAGGGCTTGATATGTAACACCCATTCTTTTAGCAAGGTCTTGCATTGTAATTCCTTGACTTTTGCAGATCTCTTGTACTCTTAACATGATATTCAAATTATAGTTTGATGCAAATATAGGAACAAAATTCAAATTATACATGGACTAATGGAAAATATATTCAAAAAATAATTTGAAAAATAATTCATCAAACATTTGTTTTATTCAAATTGAAATTTGATATTTGCATCGTAATAATCAAAGCATAGTTTGAATAACAATTAAAAGATATATAATTATGACACAAGAAACATTTAAACTGATAGATGCAGTTCAGAGTGAAAGTATAGAAGGCCAATGGGGCGTAGTACAAAACGTCAATACACGTGATTATTTTGGCACTAATGAAAGTATAAAACTTGACGGGCAATACTTGTATGTGTATCAAAAGAGAGATGGGTACTTCTGTTTTATAAGCAAGTTTAAGCCTACCTATACGTTGACCGTAGCAGATGACGAAGACATCAATATCTACAAGATTGATTAAGTTTAACCAGCAGGGCGAAAGCCCTGCATAACCTATAAGAATATGAACCAGCAGAGTAAATATGTAGTTCGCGAATCAATAGAGTGTGGTTGCAAGGTTTATGAGGTAGTAAACACTGAAACAGGTAATCGTATCAATTATTTCGCAGATTACGAATTAGCCAAAGAGTTTGCAAGGCGTCAAAATAACGCGGCAAAGAAACGTATGGCAGATTGACTGAAGTTCAATCCGGTAGCTTTCGGGCTACCACAATATACACGATTATGAAAGCAGATTTAGTTTTAGTTATCAGCCCTGAAGCCCCACTGATGAAACAACTGGGTAAAGTATTGGGTAAGATGGCAACCCCTTATGACTTCTCTACTATAGAGAGGGGTGAAAAGTACATCACCATACAGCATGACGAAACTGGGCTTGTAGTGGCTTATACAAGTGAAGAAAGATTGAATGTGGAACATTAAATATTGATTATTATGGGTGAAATAGCAGATAGTTTAATTAGTGGTGAATTTGATTGCATCACAGGTGAATATTTAGGTGAAGAGGTTGGCTATCCAAGAACGCACGCTTATGACAGACATGAATACATGCCACCGGTTGAAAAGAAGCCTACCTGCAAGGCGAATGTCTGTATAACCAACATGTGTAAGGACAGAGGTTTCAGTAACCGTGAAAAGATTGAATTAGTAGCCAAATTCTTGTATAGCAAAGGTTACAAACAATTGCCTAACCTATCCCATCAGTATAAAATCATTCACAGCCAATACAAGAATGATTTTAAAAAGTTTTTGGTTGAACAAGTAAAGCAAAAAAAATGATGAATAATATATTCACAATATGCTATTCAGAAGAAGAAGCAAACGAAATAGGTCACTTCATTTTGAGTAGAGGATACGAGGGTGTTCAAAATGATAGTTATAGATATTGTCGTGAAGCGATTTGGTGGGCTTTCAAAGAAGCTAAAAGGCATCATTCAAATTGCATCTACGTTGGCGTTGCAGGTTGTCAAATGACTGTATCAAAATCAAAGCGAGGTCTTAGACGAAATGGTCTTAAATACATAGAGAAAAGGCGAATGTTTTACAAATTATTAAGTAAGTATTGATAAATAGTTTATGAACTCAATAAACAAAAACGGTTGCAGCGTATGCCAGCCCGGTAAAGAGAATTACACTACCTACATAACGAAGTTAGGCAGAAAGAGAGTGAGAATGTACCAATACGACTATCGTACAGAAGACGGTGAGTTGTTTTCTTGTTGTGCGCCTACCTTAGAGGTGTGCAGAGAAAAGCGTGATAAATGGATGAAAAACAGATAAGCATGAAATACATACAGTTTATCCACCAAAAACCTGCATTATCTGGTTCTATTACAGTGAACGGCAGGTCTAAGAGTGGTATATTTATGCCTGAGTGGTCCAAATATAGCAACTCAATCATTTACAGGTATCATACGGATAGAGGCAACAAAGGTACAGGTGGGTTTAGTTTAAACCGTGCTTTCTTCTTGCTAAATTGTGGCAGGCTATCAATTTTACGACAATAAGCCGATTGTCGTGTATAACGATTGAAGATATTTCGTTATCTTTGATTGTGGTAGTACCTTTGGGGTACTATCTTTTATAGTATAAATTTTATAACGATATAGTAGTATGAAGATTAATTATAATGGTCAAGAGATAGAAGCGTATTCGCTCATAATGACAAAAGAAAACGCTTTAGATATTTTGAATGGTAAAAAGAGCATAGAAACGCGTATGCTTAGTGCCAAATATGAGAAAATGTTCACGGACTTTGCGCAAGTTGACGAAAATGAGAAATTGAGAAAAGCTGGACGTGAGGAGGAATGTCAGCCCATTTTGCGTACAGATATAGAAGCTATTCATTTTTATAGTACTGGTGCGCCATGGACACTTGATGTCGCCATTGATGAAATTGGTATAGGCGAAATAACAGAAGAAGGCATAAAATTCATGCACGATGAATTTGATTTTCACGATTTCGACAAACAATTAGAAGCGTTTAAAAAGAACCCACCTGAAGAGTTGCCGTTATTCTATTATTTGCATATTTGTGAGATTATCAGCCATTCGGGATTGAAATAACACGAGTCACTTAGGTGGCTTCATTTGTAGGTAAAAAGATTGTTTAACTAAAAAAATCGAGATTATGCCAGAAGTTTATGCTACTGATGCGAGAGGTAGAAAATACCGAAGTCGAAAGGATTATGAAGCAGGTCGTTTTCAATCTACCGGTAGAAATGCCGCTCAAAGAGCGAGAATTAATCGCCGTATAGGAGGTAGAGTTGTCTAATGAAGAAAGCGATAGATATAATTAAAGCTGTCGCAGAAAAGACTGACAGGGTTATATTGTTTCACTCGGCATCGGGTAAGGACAGTATAGCCCTTTTAGACCTTATATCACCCTATTTCAAAGAAATTGTATGTGTTTATATGTATGTTGTCAAAGACTTATCTCACATTAATCGATATATCAACTATGCCTGCAATAAATACCCGAATGTGAAATACATTCAGATACCACATTTTTCTGTTTATTCATTTAGGCGTATTGGTTACTTAGGATGTGTTAAGAACGAGAAGCAGAAACTGTACAATATGGCTCAACTTACCGATATAGTAAGGGAGAAATATAATGTTGAATGGGCTTTCTTCGGATTCAAGCAGTCTGATTCGATGAATCGACGTTTAATGTTACGTACATACGATATGAACGGAATCAATGAAGTGCAAAAGAAATGTTACCCATTGTCTGAATATAAAAACAAAGATATATTGGAATATATCAACTGGAAAAATTTGATAAAGCCTGAATCATATGATTTAAAACATCAATCGTCCGGTACCGATATTACTGACATTAATTATTTGCTGTTTCTTCGTAACAATTTTCCAGAAGATTTAGGAAGGATTATAAGCGAATATCCATTAGTAGAAAGAAAACTATTTGAATATGATTATGAAAGAGCTAAAACAAAGTGAAACAAGGATTATAAAGCGTTCTCAAATAAATCTCAATCCGATTAATCCTAAAAGACATTCCGATGAGAGGATAAAACTGCAAAAAAAGAACTTGCAAAAAGTAGGTTTTCTCGGTGGTATCGTATGGAATGAGAAGTCGGGTAATCTTATAGATGGGCATCGTAGAATAAAAGCAATGGATTTGCATTATAAATACAATGGTACTTCCGGTGCGGATTATAATGTTAAGGTTGAAGTCGTGAGTCTCGATGATAAGACTGAGAAGGAACAGCTTACATACATGGCAGTAGGAAATACAAAGCCAGATATAGACCTTATAGCTGGCTATATTTCTGATATTGATTATACGGATGTTGGATTGGATATTGGGGATCTTAACGATATCCTTTCTATAAATACAGCTATTCCTTCTTTCTCAGATTCTTTGGATTGTTTATTATCCCCTGTATCATTGTTCGATGAAATAGAAACTCCTGCAATGGATGAAAATACATACGAAGCTAAAAAAGAACACATGAAATCCATCAAACAGCTGGTAAAAGAATCCGCAATAGAAAGGCAACAGAATGAAGAAGCCTTTATAACATTATCTTTTTCTTCCCATGAAGCTAAAGATGACTTTTGCGACTTGCTTGGCATCAGTACAGATGACAAGTTTGTGAAAGGTGAGGAAGTGTTGAGATTGATTAAGTGACGAAAGTAACAAATACGCGCGCCCGTACGCAAGGATATGGCTAAGAAACCTAATATAGAAGATTTTAGAAAGATTCTCCGCAAATCTGGTGGAAATTTGACTAAGGTTGCGGCTACGTTTAAAGTAGCTCGGAAAACTATATATCAATGGGCAAAAGAAGATACGGAGTTCAAGGACGCCATATCCGATGAACGCGGTTCCCTAGTTGATGAATGCCTAGTTTCTGCCCGTGTTCTTGCATTGGGTATTCCTGAAAAGGATAAAGATGGAAATTTCGTAGGTTGGCGTGAACGTCCAGATGGCTATATGATTCGTTATTTGCTTTCTACATTAGGAAAAAACGAAGGTTTTGGGGAAGAATCAGAAGATGCCGATATCCCTACCGACATAGATCATGGTATTAGTATTGATTCCTGGATTAAAGACAAACTGAAATGATCGAACCCCAAGAAATATATCATCCGTTGTATGAGGATAAGGAGAAATTTATAATTCTTATCACCGGTGGACGTGGTAGCGGTAAATCTTTCAATGCTTCCACTTTCATCGAACGGCTGACCTTTGAAATGACAGAAGTCGAGAGGATTGTTCACCAGATTCTTTATACTCGTTATACGATGGTTTCCGCTGGAATGTCTATCATTCCTGAAATGATGGAAAAGATAGAGCTTGACGGAACAACTAAATATTTCAAGACTACCAAGACAGATATAATCAACAAAATGACCAAGAGCCGTATCATGTTTCGAGGTATCAAGACATCTTCCGGGAATCAGACGGCGAAACTGAAATCCATTCAGGGTATTACTACTTTTGTTTGCGATGAAGCGGAAGAGTGGACGAATGAAGAAGAGTTTGACAAGATTATGCTCTCCATCCGTAAGAAAGGGATTCAGAACCGGATTATTATTATAATGAACCCCTGCGATTCCAATCACTTCATCTATAAGAAGTACATCGAGAACACTCATAAACTGGTGGAGATTGACGGTGTGCAAGTCCAAATCTCCACGCACCCGAATGTGCTTCATATCCATACTACTTACCTTGATAACTTGGAGAACCTTTCTCCTGAGTTTTTGAAAGAGGCTGAGGACATGAAGGCGAACAATCCCGAAAAGTATGCTTATGTGGTTATCGGACGCTGGGCTGATGTAGCGGAAGGTGCAGTCTTTAAGAAATTTGGCATAGTAGAAGATTTTCCATCATGGGCTAAGAAGGTGGCCAATGGTCTTGATTTTGGGTTTACTCATGATCCTTCGGCTATTATTCGCTGTGGAATTGTGGATAATGACTTGTATCTTGATGAGGTATGCTATAAAACGGGCATGCTTTCTTCTGACTTGATAAAGGAGCTAAGAAAGCACGATTTGTTTGTATATGCAGAAAGTGCTGACCCTCGTTTAATTCAGGAAATAGCCAATGGTGGTATTGTTATATACCCTGTACAGAAGGGCGCCGGTTCTATTGTTGCAGGTATTGACAAGATAAAGGACTTCGATAATATATTTATTACCAAAAGGTCATATAATCTAATAAGGGAAGCGAGAAATTATGTATGGGCTAAAGATAAAAATGGAAACTATATCAATGAGCCGGAGGACCATGATAATCATGGATGGGATGCCGTTCGGTATTATGTGAACGGAAAGATTTTAGGGAATATTATAGCTCCTCAGAACTATTCTAAGTCAGATTTAGGAATTTATTAAAATATGAGATTATGAATAACTACTTGCAGCAGATAATGACTTACTTCCGCAATCTTGCATTAAATTCAGCAGGTGTTGAACGGGACTTGTATCAACTCATCCAAGATGGTGATATTGATACGGCTATTGATATGATGCAGAACCGAGACGATGAAGTGGATTGCTCCATAAAAGAATACAACCCTCAGACACATGATGTCATGTTCAGACCGAATAAGTACCGGAAAAACTCAGATGATTATATTACTGAGAAACTCCCTCGCTCTCGGCAGAGATACATCAATGAGGTAGAGTTGTTTTTCCTTTTGGGGAATCCAATCAGATGGAAGAAAGAAAATGGTTCAGATGATGCTTTCGCTCTGTTTAAAGACTTTATAAAAAGCACTCGATTCAACTCCACTATAAGACAAGCTAAGAGGCTTGCTGGTGCTGAAACAGAATCAGCTAAGGTTTATCACCTGTATAGAGATGATAGGACAGGAGAGAGACAGGTGAGAAGCAGAGTTATAGCCCGTTCCAATGGATACAAACTTCGCCCGCTATTTGATCAGTACGGGAATATGACTGCATTTGCCTATGGGTACAAGCTAAAAGAGAGTGGGAGGACAGTCCAGCATTGGGATATTCAAACCCCGGATATACTTTTCTTCTGTCGGAAAGGAAATATTGGGTATGAAGTAGAATCTTATCCGAACCCTACAGGAAAAATTAATGTACTGTATTATAATCAACCTAAAGCGTGGGACGGAGCGGAACCAAGATTAAAGCGTGAAGAGATTTTGGATTCAAAAGTAGGAGATACCAACAATTACTTTGCAGATCCAATTGCAGTTGCTTCCGCTGATGTTATTCAAATGATGGCGGACCCTAATAAGCCAGGCAAGCTGATTCAGTGCCAAGGGGCTAATTCAAAGTTTGAGTATGTCAATCCTCCGCAATCATCTGAAACCAGAGAGGCAGAGAAGCAAGATTTGAATGATTCCATCCTGTTTGATACATTCACTCCTGATTTCTCTTTCGATAAGATTAAAGGTATGGGCACCCTTTCCGGGGATGCAATCAAAAATGCTATGATTTTAGGTTATATCAAGAGGGATAACCGAAAGGAAACTTATGAGGAACTTGTGGATCGTGAGAAGAACTTGATCATTAGTATTCTAAAATATCTCCATCCAGATAAAACTGCTGAACTGGATAAACTGGAAATCTCCTTTGATTTCTCGGAACCGTTCACTGAGGATAAACAGAAAACATGGTCGGCTATTGGTAAGTTGTATACTGATGGTATTGTTTCGTTGGAGCAAGCTGTTCAGATGTTAGCTTTGACTGATGCTCCTGAAGAAGAGGTGGAAAGAATCAAGAACGCAAAGCAAAATGAGAAAATAATATCTTAAAAAATGACTTGGTTTCGGATGTTTAGTCAGAAAAATTACGGGGTTATAAATTTTGATAGATGAAAAATAGAACATTTGGCGGTGATTCTTCGGAGTTACCGCTATTTTTTTTGTATCGGTTATAAATATTAGAATTTAATTTTGAAAAATAGAATCTTATTCTTATCTTTGTCACATGATAATTGAGTAACCAATGAGAATATTTACAGAACAAGCGTTAAAAGAATATGCAGAAGATCACCCTGATTCAAAGGTGGCTTTACAAGAATGGACTACTATCGTTAAAAGAAGCGAGTGGACTTGTTATGCTGATGTCAAGAAAACATTTAATAGCGTTGATAATGTAGGTAATCAGCACTATGTTTTCAATATTAAAGGTAATAATTATCGTTTGGTAGTAGTCATTAAGTTCACTGTTAAGTTTGTGTATATTCGCTTTATTGGTACTCATAAAGAATATGATAAAATAGACTGTGCTAATATTTAGGATTATGACAAAGATAGAAAATCAAACCCAGTATGAATGGGCGGTGAAAAGAGTAGAGGAACTTCTTCCATTGGTGAAGGATGATACCCCATTGAACGACCCGAATAGCATAGAATTGGAGCTACTTTCTAATTTGGTTGCTGATTACTCAGAGGAACACTTCGCTCTGGGTGAACCGTCTTTGGTTGACGTTTTAAAACTTCGCATGTATGAAATGGGACTTAACCAAAAGACTCTTGCAAAATTAGTAGGTGTCAGTCCCTCACGTCTTAGCGATTATATTTCTGGGAAGTGTGAACCAACTTTGAAAGTTGCCCGTGAAATAAGCCGAAAATTGAATATTGACGCTAATATTGTGTTGGGAGTATAATTTCTCTAATTACATTATTGAAGTTTTACTTGGAAATTTACTATCATGAAAAAAAGGCGAAAGAAGATAGTGTTATTATTAGGTGCAGGTTTTCCAATGATATGGGGAGCTCCATCGTCCAATAAACTTCTTAATAAAATAATAGAGGATAGGAAGTATATATATGATAGTGATAAAACATGGGGATTTTTTTTGTATGACACTTTAGTCTCATTTTATGAGGGAGGAGAAGATACAAGTGTTAATTTTGAAACGGTACTTGCCGCTTTAGAAGCAATCTTAAATTATTATTTTGCTACAACAAATGGAGGAAGGACTACATATAATACTTCATTAACTCCTGCAATTTTTACTATTAAGGAGGCCATTGGTAATATAGTTAGCCATGAAGGGGATGTAAGAAAGTATTGCTTTGATATGTATAAACATTTTGTTCAATTAATATTGGACTCAATTGAAGATTATGATAGTAAAGTTTATGAGCAAGAGGGGATAAATATTTTATTCAATAAATTTATAATGAACTTATTGAGTAAAAATTATTCGGTAAAAATATATTCAACAAACTATGATTCTGTTGTTCCTCAGATAATATCAAATGTGAAAATTTATACAGGGGAACAATGCCGGTTACATCAAGGAATAACATATAAACCAGATTATATAAGAAATAGAGAATCGAGATTAAGTTATTTTAGCTTGCATGGATCTATATATTGGGATATTAGATTTAACTATGATAATTATTACGAAGTGGTGAAATCTTCGTTTGTTGAAGGCGTCAAGCCTTTATCGGCTGATGGCGGAAATCCTAATGAACAGTTAATCTTCAGTCCAATTATTGTTGGTTATACGAAAACTCAAAGATGTATGTCATTTCCCTTTAGTATTGGTTTTACAAATTTTATAAATGATTGTTGTGATTGTGATAAGATACTGACTATTGGTTATTCGTTTTCTGATCCTCACATTAATAGTATTATTCACAATCATATTAATCATCGAAAGGTGCAATTGATTAATATTGGATTAGTGGACAACAATTGTAGTTTTGATGATACAAATGAATATTTGAGAATTTCAGGATTTGTAAAGAGAATATATAAAGAAAGAGAAGATGAAGAATGGTTCTATAGTGTTAATAATGAGTTTTTATCATATAAAAAAGGTACTGCGTTGTTTTTAGAAAATGTAAATAATTGGAAATGTGTTAGTCGTATATGAGTTTATTGTTGTAAAATAAACATGAACGTGATTCTTTCGAGTTTCACGTTTTTTTATTTTATTTTGCTACAATCATTCCATTGTCGTGTATCACCTATCTAATTTTTTCCCTTCTACCTGCTTACTGACTACTTTTATACCGTATTTACGACAATGGCTTTATTGTCGTGAATGGGAGGCTTAAATATTTACTCATCATTTGTATTGTTGGTATTTTTACTTCCGCAAATTGAATTTTAAATTTAATAATTCATACGATATGAAAGAAAAGATTTTCCAAAAGCTAAAACAAGAATTTTCCCATCTTGGGTTAGGTGATGTTATTCTACAGGCACATGCTGACAGTCTTGCGTCTATCGGTCTTGTTACTGACGAAAACATCGACACTGTTATTTCCGCACAAAAAGGATTCCTTGAGAACCTTCAGAAGACGAGTGACAAGCGTGTCACTGATGCTGTTTCCAAAGCTAAAGCTGATGCTAAAAAAGAGCTTGAGACGGAAGAAGCACGGAAGAAGGCCGAGGAAGAAGCTAAAAAGTTGGAAGAACAGGCTAAACGGGAGAAAGAAAAGGATATGCCGGAATGGTACAAGGCAGAGAAAGCAGCCACTGAAAAAACAATCCAAGAGTTACTTAACACAAATAAGACTCTGTTGGAGGGTTTGAATGGCATCAAGGAAGAGAATGAAGCTTTCAAGGCTGAAAAAGCTACTGCCGAACGGAGCAATCTGATCGTATCCAAAGCCAAAGAATTGGGCATACCACAGTGGCGAATTGAAGAAGGCTTCTCTATTGCATCCGATGCAAATGAGGAAGCAATCACTTCACATCTCACTACGGTAGCGAACAATGTCAAGGCGCAATTACTACCGGGTAATAAGAATTCATTCCCTCTGTCTGACAATAAGCCTGACAAGGGAGAAGTGGATGCTATTGCCAAATCATTAGTTGGTTAATTAAAAAGAACGAGATGACAAAAGCTAATTTAAACAATGAAAGAGAGCAGATAGTCTTCGGTGATGATTCAATCGTCATCCAGAAGTATATCTCCGGCATAAAAGGCGGCCGGACGCTCGATGTTACCGGTTTTGTAGATAAGGTAATCAAGACCGGTCATGTAATTATCCGTAAGGACAGTGACAGCACCTATAAGCCTATGCCTGTATCTGATAATGCCTATGCTGCATTACCGGAAGGACATAGTTATGCGGGTGTGTTGTATCGCAGCATACGGACAGCAAAACCGTTTGCGTCAATTATGACGTGGGGAGAAGTAAACGATGTGGCAAAACCCTATGATATGGCTTCCATTCTGGATGCATTCAAGGTAGCTTGCCCTCATATTGATTTCATTAAAGACGAGGAGGCGTAGTAAATGGAAAAATCACTTTATTTCGAGTATGTTCAAAGATTCTTTCCTCAGTTGGTTCTTTCCATCATTGAGAGATTGAACGAAAAGAGAGCTAACCAGCTTCCTTACATGTATAAGACGTTGCTTACACCTGATTTTTCAGCCGATGGACGCTGGTCCAGTATTCTGGCAGAATACAATCGTGTAGCTGCTGATGTCGTTTCTTTGGATTCTGAGCTTCCGTTGAAGACTCGTGATTCAATAGAAACTGCTTCCGGTGAAATACCTAAACTTGGTATGAAACTGTATCTGACTGAAAAGCAGATGAAGGATATTGATGCAATGGTTGCTCAGAATCTTCCTCTTAACCAGATTGTGAATAAGATTTTCAATGATCTTCCACGCTGTCTTGAAGGTGTATGGGAGCGTATTGAAGATATGTTCCTCTCTGAGCTGTCAACAGGTATTGGTTTGAGTGAACGCAATAACGGAACTGGTGTTCGCCTCGATGTTGGTTATTATGCAGCCAACAAATTCGGTGTGTCTGTTTTGTGGGATGATCCGGATACATCAACACCTCTTGACGATATGCAGAAGGTATTTGATAAAGCTCTGGAAGATCAGAATACGGTCACTGACATCTGGTTGGATGATGCAGCTTTGAAAGGGCTCTATCAAAGTAAACAAGTCCGCGGTCAGTATGCTTTTGATAACAAGGTTACCGCTCAGGAAGGTGTTGGTGTCCCGGCACTGGATTTCGACAAGGCGGCTCAGGTTGTAAAAACCAAATGGGATGTAACCCTCCATCGTGTTGCCCGTAAGATCAAGACGGAAATCAACGGTGTTAAGAAATCCCACTCTCCTTGGCAACAGGGTATGGTGGTATTCACTTGCGATGAAAAGCTTGGTTCTTTGGTATGGACCAATACTGCAGAAGTAACTCGTCGGGTTGCCGGTGTTGAATACCAGGTGGCAGATGAATTCATTCTGTTGTCCAAGTATTCAAAGAACGACCCATTGAGGGAATTCACTTCTTCTCAGGCTATGGTTGTTCCTATCATCAACAATGTTGATAGAATTTATACATTGGATTCAAAAACTATACAGGCATGAAAGTAAAGGTTACAAGTGTTTTCCGTGACAAGTTCACTCATCAACTATATAGTGTTGGTGAAGTTGTTGAATTTGAAGACGAAGCCCGTGTGCGAGACTTGGAAAATCGCAAACTTGCTGAGTGTGTCGAAGAGGTGAAGGGTCTTGGAGAAGAGAAAGAGGATAAACTCTCTCTCTTTGAAAAGGAGTTCGAGAAAAAGGTTTTGGTTGATGCTTTGAAAGCTATTGGCGAGAAGGCTGCAATGAATATGAAAGGGGAAACCCTGATGGCGAATGTGGCTGCTTTGGATGAAGAAACAATCGCAAAACTGAAAGAGGCATTAGGCATTGAGGTATGACATCACTTGACTACATAAAGCAGAGATTCTCCTACATCGGTGAAATATCCGATGTTGGAGCTTTTGATTTCGCTTTTGATTTCGGGTTTGAGACAGAAGGAGAGGTGACAGATGAGGAAAAGAAGGTTATTTCGGGCTCTATCAGCGAGTTTTTGAATAAGAATATACTTCACCCTACATCTATTGGCGAAAACGGCTTTTCGACCTCTTGGAGTGCTGATTCGATAAAGAACTACTCTCTCTTGATGCTTCGGAAATATGGGATCACTCTGAATGATGAAACATCTGCTTTGGTAGGCCTGAGTACGATTAAGGATGCTTCAAATCTTTGGTAACTATGTATTACGCTCCACACATATTACAGGTTAAGGTGATTACACCGATGGACAAGGATGAGTTTGGGCGACCAATTCCCGGTACAGGTGGCGAAAGCTGGCAGGATGTATGCAAATGCCGTTGTGATGATAACTCGACTAAAGAGTTTACGTCTGCCAACGGTGAAGTATATCGTCCTAATTATCATGTAGTGTGTGAGAGAAGAATCACTGTCAAGGCAGGACAAGAAGTTCGTTGCATGGATGGTGAGACAATAAGAGGCCAAGGCGAAGTTTATACAGTGAAGAGTACCAATTTCTTTAACTACTCAGAGTTATGGATGTAGATTCCGATTTTTCTGATGTTGAGCAGTTCTTTCAAGACGGAGAATGGGAGGTTGAGAAGAAGATGATTGATGTGGGTGATGAAGCCGTGAAGTACGCAGAGGAAAACGGAGATTATAAAGACCACACACTCACTTTGAGAACGTCCAATGATTACGATGTTGACGAAAGCGGTTTAACTTTGAAAAATGAAGTGGAATATGCTTCATCTGTAGAATCCAAAGGATATGACGTTTTAAGTGGTGCCGCTTTATACGCGGAGAGACGATTAAAAGAAGAATTTGAATGATAGTAACTACTGACATAGGGAACATCCTTTATCGAGATTGCAAGGTTTTCGACATTGAACTGGTTCCTTCATGGGATAAATTGAAGAGCGAATTATATTCCGAAAAGATGGTTATCATAACTAAACGTCAACAGCCGGGGAAATATTGGAAAAAAGGGTTTGTAGAAGTAAACTTATGCGTCCCCGACCTTGATGATTTAGGCACTGCTAACACTATCCGTTTGAATGAAATAGAACGGCAAGCTAATTTAGTATTTGATAAGGTGGTAAGTTCCTATGACGGTACGACCTATCGTTACTCCATCGATTCAATCGGTACAGAAGCGGACACAGCTTTGAAGTGTCATTATGTGAATGCGAGAATTTTATTTGAAGTGTTAAATGTAAAAAAGTAAATATTATGATTACAGCAGTAGAAATTGATGAACTGTATTACGCAGAACCTATTGTATCTGTTACAGACAAAACCGCAGGATTAACAGGTGCGGAAGTCGCTGCCATTCTGAAGAATGCAACAACCAAAGAGGTGAAAAACGTACATGGTGATACATATCAGTACGAAGAAGCAGAAGCAAACGTCACGAGGTACAAAAATGCTTTGACTGGCGAATATTATCGTGAGACTTCAGAACCGGGTGAAGTGAAAATCAACTTTACTATTGGTGAATATGACTACGAGACCAAAAAAGACTTGCAAGGTGGTAATGCTACCGATAAGTCCTGGGAGAGAGGTAAGTATAAACCTATCTATAAGTGCGTTATTGGTAAGACCAAAGATGGTGTATACGTGGTATTCCCGAAAGCTTCTATCAGTGGGCGCGGCTCCAACACGGATAAAGCTATTGGCTTAGCGGTAAGTGCTACTCCCTTGTCTCCGGGCGTTGAAGGATTGACTTCCGAGAAATGGTTCGATGAATCCGAAGTTGTGGTCACACCGGAAGGTTGAGGTAAAATGATTGGTTAATGAAAAGGGTAGGGCGGACGGCGTTTGTCTTACCCTTTTAAATTTTAGAAGAATATGAATCAAGCAGCAAAGATTGTATCAGCATCAATAGTTGGAGCTGATTTTGTGAATGTAATGGTAAACAATAAAGCTTACTCTATCTTTCCCCCTACAATTCATAAGCTGGCAGGGGCTGGCATGTATCTTTCGGAATTGGGTGATGAACAGAACCTGAAAGATATGATTAAGAGTATTAATGGTTCTGAAAACCTTGCTCATGCCCTCTCTTGGATAATCCAAGATGATGATAGTCTATTTGAAGAACTATCTCAAGGCTCCTTTGATGAGCTTGTAGATGCCATTAATGTGGCTTATTCTCTTATCTCAGTGGAAAATTTTATGAAGCTATCAACTTTAGCGAAGAACGTAGCAAAGTTGATAGCAAATCAGAAGTAATCGGGAATGATTGCTTGTTTGGGCAGATTGCAACGTTCTGTGATAATTTGTGTCTGTCATACCATGAAGTGGTTTACGAAATCTCTTACCGGAATCTGATCCTGATGCAGAAGGATAAGTTACGTACGGTGTATAGTGGTGAGAAAGTAAGTAATACATCAGGGAAGGATATGCTGAAGAGGAAAAAATAACCCTGTATTATAAAAGTATTTGCCTTTAAAGGAATTTGTTAACTTATTTGTTGTTAATATCAATTTTATTTTTCATCTTTACAACTGAAATTTAACAAACAAAATAGCGGCATCTATTTTGAATAACATAAGGGAAATTTAAAGGCTTATGGAGTAGGGACATGCCGGTCCCGAAACATAGGCTTTTTGTATAATGACTAATTCTAATATTGAAGAACTATTAAGAAATGTGAAGTCTATTGATGATAACACACAGTATTGGTTGGTGAGAACAATGGGTGGTGATTATTATGAGGAATATGTGAAAAATGGCTATGTGGCTATTGGATATAATGAAATAACAGCAAATGATCTATTGCATCTGCCAACTAAAGATAAGCTTGCAAGAAAAGCACTTCAAGCAATGTTGGCTGATAGACGAGAAAAATTGAAAAACACAGGATATCCTTCAGCTCAAATGCTTAGATTTTCTCGTGAAATGAAAATAGGAGATGTTGTTATTGTTCCGAGTTCATCATCTTTTCAAGTCAGTTTTGGTGTTATTTGCAGTGACATGTATGAAGAAACAAAGGGATTGCATATTGAAGGTATGTGTCCATTTGCAAAGAGGCGTAAAGTGAATTGGTATAAAACTTCTTTACGACATAAATTAGCTCCAGGATTACAGTTAATGTTCAATTCAAGACATATAATATCCGAGGTGAATGGATATGCACCAGCTATAGATAACTTGCTAAATGATTTTTATACTAAAGGAAATGAAACCTATCTAGTATTGCGAGTTAGACAAAATGAGACTTTGTCAGCGGATGATTTTACCTTAGTTGGGGATTTGATGGAGCTATTTAATGAGTATTCTAAGGAATTCAATATGGGATTGACTTCTGAGGATATTAAGATGAAAATGCGTGTGCAGTCAGAAGGAGATATTCTTGCTTTTGCTCAGTCCCCCGAAGGCATTGCTGTGATAGGTCTTATTATAATGTTTATTAAAGGAGGAACATTTACCATTAATTGTAGCGGCTTTCATTTAGAAACAAAAGTTCCTAGTCCTGGTGAGACTTTTGCTAAAATAGCTCATTCTGTTAATTGTTTTTTAAATGATAGTAGTAGAAGAAAAACAGTTAGTAAATTAAGGAAAAAGCTAGACAATATGGATATTGAAACTCCTAATGCTATTATTGAGATGATGAAAGAATTGGGTAAAGAAGAAAAACAAGAAAATAATAATGAAAATGATTAGTTATTATATTTTCGGGGATGATAGCATCTAAAAGTAAATATAGAGCCTAGGATAACTGATAATATGTATACAATACAATAATATTGGTTAGGAACTTGCATGTTAAATATATTAGGTATCCATTTGAATATACAACTTATGCTCCCACAACAAAAAAATAATGTTCCGGTATAAGAAATTATATTATGGATAATTTTTTTCATATCACAAAGGTATGAATTTAATGTGGATTTCAAAAAGTTGTAAGGACTAAAGTGAATAGGTAGATTCTGTTAAAAATGGATGATGGGTAAAGTAAAAGCCGGATGTTATTCCGGCTTTACCTTCAACAATTCTAATATTTGTTCCATTGTTATTTCAGAAATTCGATATGAAGGATATTGCTTTGAAAATAAATTAATAATATTTCCGTCTTTTTTGATTTTACATCCTTGTCGCACTCCATCTATAATAAATAAATCTTCATGTAACTGTTCTTTAAAATCATTGTAAGTAACAGTAACATACTTAAGTAGGTGAATTTCGAGATACGCTTCTTTTATATCTATAGATTGTTTATATAAATTATGAAAGAAATCCATGTTGCAAAAAGTGTAATAGTATTCAATTATTCCTGTATAATTATTAGTTGGACTACTTGTGTCTAAAATATCATTGATGGGCAAGTATATTTGTTTTGGAGTTCCTCCGTTTAATGGAGAATATTTACAAAGAAGAAATACTTTTTTATTCGTTGTAAAATTGTATGCATATCCTCCTACATTTTCAATTGTAAGTTTTTCACTATCGTTAACCCCCTTCCATGAAAATTGTTCTGAGGAGATTTTAATGAGAGGCATATTTAGCAATTCTTCATTCTCAGCTTGTCTAACAGTGGTTTGATATGAGCTTATTGAGACTGTTAGTGCCATAGCACTTAATAATATAGAACTAAATATCTCAAAAAAGATTTTGTTCCTCTTTAAAAACTCTCTGGTTCTATTAATGTATGTGTTTTTCATAATATTACTGCTCTTTAATTGTGTATCTCATGATTATTGGCGACATATGGGGCGTTTGGTATTAATAGTTATTCTCTCTAAATTTACGCAAAATAGTCACAGTAATTACTAAAAGCACTTCTTAATATATTAGAACAATCTACCGCTTTTATTTTTTCTGTAGTACCATCCTGGTAATCAATATCTATTAGTCCGAAATCTATTGCATTCCCAACATTATAATGAATATCATAAGATGTATAATTATTAACATGGAAATGGTTTTGGGGATAGTCAGCTAATGCTAAAAAAATACGTAGAAAATTATCTTTATTACTAATTATCAAATCGCTTTCTCTTAATTTGTAAATTGCAGTTTTCATATCATCAAAAGTGCTAAACATACTTCTTATAAAATCGAGTATATTGACGGATAATATATTAGTAGCTAAGCATCTTCTATTCCCAATTTTTAGTACCCGATTATTTTGATAGGTCTTATGGAGGTATTTTAGCAAAGTTCTTATGTTCACAGCCTTGCTTTTTATTAAGGATGAAAGTATTTCTTCACACGATATGCAGGCTAAATTGCATACATCGTTTATTCCGATTTCTTGATTTGATTGAATAGAGGTTAGAATATCAATAATAGATTTTATTATGTTTTTCGTATTGTCAAATTGATAAACCTCTTTACTGTAGAATTTATCAATATATCCATTGAAGTCTACAGCGATGCCATATTTAGAACTGTATATATTTCTGATATTATCAATGTCGCAAACAATAATTATTTTATCAAATCCAAATTTGTGTTCGTTCGTTTCATAAAAGTTGTCATGAGCAGATAATACATTTAGTATTCTAAATATGTGTTCTGGGTCTATTCTGTCTAAATCATCAATTATTAGTACTATTTCCTTTTCGCTATTTTTGAGAGAATTTATCAGATTACGAATTAATTGTGTAATTGCATTATCTTCGAATATTGTTCCAGATTGCTTTGTATAGTTTTTAAGAAAGCCAATAGCATCTTCCTCTTCATCAATCGAAATGTCTTTTTTATAATCTTCTATTTCTCTTTTGAAATTGATGATTTTTTCAAGAAAATCAGTTCCAAACTTTATTTTCTCAGTCATTTTGAGAAGATTGGCAAGCAGTTTATTAGAAGATTCTAATATATACATTTGCGTTGCCAATGAAAAAGAACATTCTTCTTTTTTTAAATTTGCTCCTACACGAATTAGCTCAAATAAGATGTCAACTTTAATATATTCGAATATATCCTCATTGCTTGAAACAATGTAATTTATTGGGGTTAAATATATGGGTGTATATTTATCATTATTCTCAAAATACTTTCTTAAAAAATAGGTTTTCCCGATTCCAAATATACCCGAAAAAACAATGTTATTATTGCCATCTTCGGATAGAAAAGTATCAAAACGAGATAGTTCGTTTTTTATATCAATGTCCATACTTTTATTCCTCCATTTTAAACCCTGTTATTAATCACTTTTAGTCTGTAATGTTGAACTGACAATAAATATGACTATAATCTCTTACCCAGACAATGTCTTCTATTACAAATTCTTTATTCAGTGTGATGAGGTCATTATAGCCAAAGATTGGGGATTTACTGCTTTTATTCATCCTCTGTAATGAATCATTTGCCATTGTGACGTTTTTACCATCTCGGAATGTAACAAACCAATATAAATTGACCTTATCTCCCTTTTGGGGGAGAAGAGCACAATCCCAATTATCTTCTGTAACTGTAATTGAGTATTTTTCCAAATTAAATACAATTTTCATAATATCTTATTTTTAAAGGTTTTCCGCTAACTTTTTTATATCCGCAAACATACTTACAAAAAACAAGGAATGCAAAAAGTATAAAGAAAAATGTTGTAGGTAAATAAAATAAGCTGGAGTTGAATGCTCCAGCTTTTATGTTCAGAAAGGCAGTCCCTAGAGTCGTGTGGGGACTGCCTTTTAACTGAGTGCATACCATTCCTAATGGCATACGTATTATTGCAAGGTTGCTATATATTATAAAGTGGATAAAGTGATGAAAAAAAGGAAATATAAAATTATGGAAGAAACTGATAGAATCGTTTCCTTAAGGTACTATGGGGGTGAATATACTTATGCTAAGATTGGATATAAGTCAGTGGATGATTATTTGGATAAAGTCGATAAAGAACGCAAACATTGGGAAGAAGTAGACAAACGTATCGCCGCCCAACGTGCCGCCATGTCGCCCAAAGAACGTGTCCGCCAAGACGAAGCTGACCGTGTAATCTTTGAACGATGGCAGGATGAAGCTAACACTAATGCCATTCTTGATGAAATTGTTATCGAAGGGGAAGATCCGGATTTTAATCCTTTCAGACTAGATGATGATTAATTTTTGCTCATATAGACGTAATGACACAAAATGTAATATTATTCAATAGGAAGTTATGTGTATGATCGAATAGCGGGTAAAGTAATGATATAATTTTGCATTAAGCTTAATAAGACGGAAAACGCTGCAGTGATTTAGTCTTTTATGGAATGTCGTAAAGCTGACAAGGTAAACTTCTGAGATTGACTCATATATAATACAAGAATCTGGCAGAACTTTTATCTCAAAACTGGAAATCTCAAAACTTAAAAAAAATCAAGTCGTCTCTGAATATTTTATAAGTTTTTACAAAAAAGACAGAAAGACTTAAAAAAGAAAAAACATTGATGAAAGACGGAGTGAAACGAATAGTTACAATTATTAAATGAACTAGAAGTTGAATTTAAACATTGATTAGTGATAGAAGGTAAAGTTGGAGGTTTTGATTAATCCTTGGGTTTAGAGATTTTAAGCAAGGGCAATTGTTTGTTATCTAGAACTTTTTTGGTTGTCTTTTTGAAATAGAAGCAATGAGGAGTTGTGTATTTTAATATATCTAAATATAGCTCATAATATTCTTTGGCTTGACTACCATAGTCTGGCAGCGATTTAGGATAAATAAAATCTATAAGTATCATTGTTTTGTAAAGCGTACAGTTAGAAATCTTATTTAGGAGTTTTATTAAATTTTCATCCTCAAATATAATACTTGGTGATGATAAAATCCTCTCTATTAATTTTAAAGTGTCCGTTCTTATTTCTTTTAAATCAATTTTATTGAAGCCTATAGGATTATCTGGCATTCCTTTTATTCTCAAGAATATTTTGTAGTTTTCAGAAATAGAAGACTTACTAAATATATTCGAATTTATTTTATAAAATTCAGTTGGTACTATTTGGGAGTAATTATAGTCATCCTTGAGGAGTTTTATGTTGTTTTTAATAGCAATATGTATTATCATGAATTGCATATTTTCAGCCAAATAACGGAGGTTTATAGAATTTACTTCTCTTGCTGTTTTAGCTTTTTTCTCATCAGGCAAATAAACAAGCATGATGTAAAATAAAGTACTGGTAATTACTCCAATACTAAGGTCTACGATTAAGTTGTTTATTTTATCCATTTGGTCAATAGAGTAGTTGGATTCAATAGATGGAATCCAACCAAAAACGATTTGAATTAATAGGATTATTGAGATGACGTTTAGCGCTGCTAAGATTATATGTAGTGTTTTCATTTTTAGATTTTCAGAAAAAATAGGCAAATAATTGCTCTGCTCAGTTGCGGCTGGTGTAGAAAGCGAGAACATTACTTCCCTCACTCTTTCCACAATGCAAATGTATAAAATATCTCTGATAAGTAAAAGGTTATCCAAATTTTCCCTTTCTTCTTAACGTTCCTAATTGGATAGTACATTTATTCTTTCCGTACAGTTTTTTCTCTATGTGAAAATGAACTATAGATAGACGTACTTATTCTTAATTGTTCAGCAGAGAAAGTGTCGTAAATGGGAGTTTTTGAACCGAAATAAAAATGCTTCTCTGATTTTACGTTCATTTCTATCGATTCCGTAAATTCTACGTAATATACTTTACTCATTTGTTTCTTCTTCCTTTTTAGGAATAAACAGTTTAGGTTCTATTGGATATAGTCGTTTATACCGGTCCGCTATCAGATTCTGTAGGTTATGTATAAATGGAACTCCGATATATTCGCACCCCATTAATGCGTCTTTTGTGGGCTTTTCCATGATACAAACATAACCTTCTTTTTTTGTTATATCAATAACAATATAAGTTCCATCCTCTAATGACAATTCTTTTTCATACACTGTTATTCCCACAAGGCCGTAGAGATGTTCTTTCTGAATCTTAGCATATCCTATACTTGTAAGAGTGCTCTCATTAACAGGGATGGGTTCTATTATATTTCCACAAAGGTTACAGTCTAAGTCTAAATGATTGTTATTATCTGCAACAGTAATAATGTTTCTATCATAATCTATTGCTATTATTTTCCTATATTCTTTGGTGAAAGTCCTAGGATTACTTGTTGGAATATCCATTTTTAAGCAGATGCAATTCCCTATTTTAAAATTACTCGCATTCATAAATATCGTCCTTAATTAAAGCTTTTCTAACGATTTGACTACTGATCTCACCACTCTTAATCCTACTCCAAATTTCATCTTCTGTGATACCTACATATCTTCTATCGGGTGACATGTATTTTTGTAATTTAGAAACTATGTTGCATCCTAAAGAGTCCAATGCCACAGTTGCACTTAAAGTCAAATGTTTATCACTGTCAATTTCATTTAAAATTTTGTTTATCGTTTCCATACTGATATATTTTACAAGTTATCCACAAACATACCAACAATATTTGAAAAAGCAAAAGGATATGGATGATATGTTTATTCAGGCTTATATTTGAACATTCACACTCGGTCAGCAGACTGTATATGGAGGCTTGATAGTTATTAAATTGCTTAATTTTCTTTTTTCTCAAAATACTCATCCACATCGCTTGAAGGTAATACAATGGGGATAGAAAAATTGATTTTACTTACACTTTCATTTTGTTGTATATTCTCGGAAGAAATTCCAGCGTTGATAAATTTAGCAATACCGATCCCTGATTTATTACCATCTTTTTCAGTTACGGTAATAGCAATATCCATGTCGATAAATTGCACCTTGGTCTTTCTTGTATAATATTCATAACATCTAGAATCTTCTATATGATAATCTCCATTTGCACCTTGAATATCATCCGGACAAATAAGCACGTTTTTATCCCTGTATTTTTCTTGCACTTCTGAAACTCCATCTATTATTTGACTAAGCGTTTCTGTTATAAATTCTTTTAGCTCCATAATATTTCAATCTTTATATTATTTAATGCTTCATGGGTACTTAACGACTATAGAATGAGAATGTCAGGTGGGTTATTGATCGGCGTTTTGACCGGCAACTACTTCTTGAATAGCTTCAGAATTAATTACTTTGATTTTTTCGTAATCCACACCTCGTAAACTTAAATAACCAAATATTATGGTGACTATAATACTAAAAATGGCAATAGGAATAGACCATTTATTAATCTTTTCATTGTGAGTATATATTCTGTTTTTGGTAGCTAAAACACTCCCTAACTCATGAAGATTATTTTTAATAGATTCAGTATCATTTGCCGATGCAAAACTTTCAATGTTTATTAATAAACACTTTTCTTCCTCTGGAACACCAGAAAATGGCTGATCTGCTTGCTCTGATAGAATAATCTCATTTAATAAATCTTGATCCTCTTTTTTGAAACTTGGTTTGAAAGCACTGATGTAGGTTAAATAATCTTCCAAGTAATATAATAGCGAGTAAGTAATACCATATTTTCGATTAATGGAGTTAACCAGTATTGTGACATCATTTTTTGTGTTGATTAGACCGGCTTGAATTTTATTAGTTAGACTTCTAAAGAAATCTCGCTTAGCTCTTCGTCGAGATGAAGTAATTAAAACTAAGGAAACTAATAATACAAGAAGATACGCAAATATTACATAGTATAATGTTATTTTTTCCATGTCTTTATTCCTCCATCTTAAATTTCTTCCCGCAGTTGGGGCAGGTGATAGTGTTCTTGTCTTATTAAAAATCTTCCTTTATTTGTTCCATTGAAATAATACGAGTGGTAAGTAATTCAACATCATTTCGTGAATATTCACCTTTAATTCTTTCCACTTCTCTTTTTATCTCAAGAATTTCACTCTCTTTAGAAACTATGATATAGTTAATGTATTTAGGTTCAAAGTCTAATCCTAATTTATCTGTGATATAGGTATTAAATCCATCTTTAATAATTGAATCATTGCCAAAACGAAACATTGAATTTGGTTCAGAAAATTTAGCTCTTGACGGAATGTATCTCCATTCTCTTTCATCATAAAAGCGCTTAGTCTTTAGCTGTTGTTTATGGTTATATTGTTCTCCTTCATAAGGTTTGATATAAGCACATTGATAAAAAAGATTGGTAATATATGGCTGTATGTTACTATTTATACAGTTTTCTTTATCTCTTAAATCAAGCAAGAATTTGAGGTTTTCTTTTAAAGTATTAATCAGTTCAATATTATCATTAATATACAGTATTGGATTAACATTATTCTGAATAGCCCATTTCTTTGTTATCCCTATGGCGTATTCACCATACCATGATGTGTGTTCTTTTATTTGGGATAAAGGAATATCGCAAAAACATACCATAGGAATATCCCAATTGGGGTATTTATCTGTAAAGTAAGCCCTTTCATTACAATAATTTGGTCGGAAATTACTTTTTAATATGCTCGTAAGATTCTCTTTGCTTTTTGTAAAATGAAACAAAGTATTTGCGCTAAGTATACTCATAATCGTGTGTTTTTAATGTTTATACTTTTACAAAAGAACACATTAAACTATACAAAAACAAGCTTATTTTGACTTTTCTTTGATTTCCGCCACAATTTTCTCCAATTTGGTTAATACAACGGTGCCGTAAGGATAAATGGTGGGTAAAGAGGAATCCATAGTGATTGACCTTACCCTGAATTGAGAAGCAACCTGGAATTGGCAAAGGCAGTCCCCACACGACTTTAGGGACTGCCTTTTACAATGTATCTTGGTGAGAGTACAATGGCTAAAACTGATGCTTTTGAGTGTAAAAAGGTGAGAAATCACCCTTTATTTGTTAGTATAATTGTTATGTCTCTACCATTGTTATCTAAACATTTACGCGAAATAAGTACAACACGGATAGATGGAGTCTCCCATTTGTAGAAGTCACTTAAACAATCGTCTTTATTTGTTGCAGATGTGTTAGCATCTGATTTAGAAGAAACATCGTTTCCTAAATTCTCGGATAATGAGTTTGTGTATTTATCAATTTTATCTTTTAATTTTAGAAAATCTGCATCTTGTTTGTTCTCTTTTTCAAGATAGTCTAAGACATAAATATAAGCACCATCCTCTTCTTTGGGTGGCACTTTTGAACCGTAAATATCTTTTATAGCAGAGTCAATGTTATGATTTGTAGAGCATCCACATAGCAGTGCAATGCATAGTATTAGAAATATTATTTTATTCATGTTCTTACTTATTTTCTTGCAAAACTACCAAGAAATCTAATCACACCCAATTATTTCACGACAATTCTTTAAATGTCGTGCTTTTGTAATCTTATAAATAGCAAAATAGACTATCAACTTTTACCTTGCGAATTATTTTATCACAATCAGCTGATTGTGTGTTTTTCGTTGATAAAAAACATCTATGAAAGCTTGTATCTGTGGTAAATTTATCAAGTAAAATAAGAAATATCAAACCTTTCGTCTATTGTCACGAATTTAATGAAAGAAAATTCTAATAAGGTTTGGATATACTGTAAATTTGAATAGTAAATAATTAAAAATAAAGAATATATGGCGAAGATCCTGTTTAGAATTCAGGCTGATTTTGACAAAGTTATCAAACTTCGTGAAGAAATTGCAAGATTGAAAAATGAGTTGAAAAACATGGATTCAACTCAATCCCCTGATATATTTAAAAAGTTAAATATTCAATTAGGGGAAAATACAAAAAAAATGAATGTTCTTATTTCTGATGCCGCCAAAGCTGGTGTAACTATGGAAAATGATTTCAAAAAGAGCATTTATGATGGTGAAAAGGCAGTTAATTCCCTATCCGAAGAAATCATCAAACAAAAAAACATTATACGTGAGACGCAGAATGATGTTTCAATGCTCACAGAACAATATAAAAAATTGGGGAAGTATGACCCTAAAAGACAATCTTTATCAGATGAATTAAACCGTGCAAAGGCAGCATTAGGAGAACAAAAGTATGCTCTTGGTGAATTACAATCACAACAGTCTCTTGCAAGATTATCCACCAAAGCTCTAAAGGATGAATACGCTTTGTTCAAGGATGAAAGTAAAGCTGTTATTAATGTCAATGAGGGTGTAGGAGTTTCGTTTAAAAAGACGCTTGCTGCTATTGGTGGAATCGCAATGCTGAAACAAGTTGCTTCAAATGTAGTTTCAACTGCTGGAATGTTTCAGAAGTATGAATCTGTATTAACTAATGCTCTGAATGGTAGTTCCGAAAAGGCAAAAGCGTATCTATCTGATATAAATAGCTTTGCCGCAAAAACAAATTTTCAACTTGATGAACTGACGGATGACTTTATAAAATTTGTCAATCGTGGTGTAACTCCTTCAATGGATGCCATGAAGAAAATGGGAGATTTTACCAATACAGTAGCAAAGCCTTTCGACCAGCTAACAGAGGCGATACTTGATATAAATAACTCGGAGCGTTGGAAAGAGTTCGGTGTTCGTGTCCAAACAGAAGGGGATAAGGTTAAACTCTCGTTCCGTGATATGACAGTTGAATGTGACAGAACGGTTGAATCTGTGATGAAAGCCGTTGAACAATTTGGCTCAATGAAAGGCGTTGAAAGCTCTACGGAAGCTATTTCAAAGACGATTGAAGGGCAAATGTCAAACCTTGAAGACGCAATAACTACTGCTCTGGCTGAGATTGGACTTGCTAATCAAGGTTTGATTTCAGGAAGTATATCTGCTGTCGATACTATCGTTAAGAACTATGACATTATAGGTAAGAGTGTATTGGCTCTTATCGAAATTTATGGTGTTTATCGAACTGGGTTACTGATAAATACTATTGTTGAACAAGGTTCTGTGAAGTCTATATGGGCAAAGATTACTGCAACTAAAGCTGCTACCATTGCCCAAGCTGCATATAACAAAGTGTTGATGATGAATCCGTATGTACTTGCTGGGGCTGCAATAATATCTCTTGGTATTGCTATGTGGACGCTGGCGGATAATACATCAGAGGCAGAGAAAGCCCAAAAACGTTTCAACGAAAAACAGGAAGAAGCTGTTAAGCGGGAGCAAGAACATAAACAGAGGATAGACTCTCTTGTACAAAGTTCTCGTGATATCGCCTTGTCTGATTTACAGAGGGGACAGAGCTTGGCTGAACTCCGAAAAGAATATCCCAAGATATTCGAGAAATACGATATTGAAACCATTAAATTGGCTGATATTCTTAAACTAAAACAGCAAATTGCTGAGGAAGATGTAAAACGCGCAGGAGAAAAAAAAGCAAAAGAGTTTTCAAATATTGAGGAAGAAATCAAGTATTATGAGAACTTATTGAAATCTCTTTCTGGTCAACAAGGGGTAGATGGGTATGTGAAGAAGCTAAAAGAATTGCGTGGCCTGCGTGATGTTATGTTGCAAGATAGAGGAAAGGGCATTTCTGAGCAATTCATATCCAGCTTAAAGGATATTGATATAAGTCAGTTTGACCGCTATATATCTGAACTTGAAAAAAAAATCAAAGGAAAAGGTAAGAATGGAACTATTAAACTTCGCTTGCCTATTGATGCGAAAGGGTCTCTGTCTGATGAAGCAATCTATAATGTGAAAGACATAACAACACTTATAGATACTGCCAAATCTGCCAAACAAACTCGAATTGATTCTGAAAAGAATAAAACTACCTACAAAGAGGATTATGAAAAAGCCAAGAAAGATTGGGAGGATGCAAAAAGGGTTTTGTATGAAATAGAAAAAGATAAATCCAAGTTTACTTCTAAACAATATGAAGATGCCAAGAATCGGAAAGAAACTGCTGAAAAAACATACAAGGATTTAGGTGGTGATACTGGTAGTGCATTGTCCAAGCAACAGAAGGAATCTGAAAAGCAAAAGAAGGAACAAGAAAAGTTAGCAGAAGAACTTCTTTCTCTACGGCATCAAAATCAGCAAGATGAAATAATTCTTATGAGAGAAGGGACAGATAAGAAGTTGAAACAGATTGATCTTGATTACAAGAAAGAGATTGCAGCCATTAAAAAACAGGAGACAGAATGGAGTAAGGCACAAGGTGGAAAATTAACACAAGAGCAATCTGTTGAAATTTCAGCCCGTTATGCTAATGCTGAGGATAAGCGAGATAAGAATATTGTTGATACTACAAAAGAACAATTACAGGCAGAGCAGCAGGCTTTGAATGAATATCTTGAGAAATATGGTACATTCCAACAACAAAAATATGCTATTGCCCAAGAGTATGCCGAAAAGATTAGAAAGGCACAGGAAGAGAACGGGGTGGATAGTGCCCAGGTAAAACTTTTGCAAAAGGAGCAACTTGAAAAGACTTCTGCAATTGATACGGCAGCTATCAAAGCTAATATTGATTGGGCTACTGTGTTTGGTGAGTTTGGTGGCATGTTTAATGACATGATAAGACCTGCGCTTGAAGAAGCTAAGAAGTACATTAAAACAGATGAATTTAAGAATTCAGATCAGGCTAGCCAGAAATCATTGATTGATGCCATTAATCAAATGGAGAAATCACTTGGTGGTGCAGGTGGATTAAATTTTGAGGCGCTTGGACAAGAAATGGAAATTTATCAATCATCATTACGTGTACTTAATGATGCCAAAAGGGAGGAAACTGACGCGATAAATAGACTAAATGAGGCTCAAGAAGAATATAATAAGGCAGTTAAGGAAGGTACTGATGAAGAAAAAAAAGCGGCAAAAGAAGCTTTTGAGATAGCGCAACAGAATGCGAATGCAGCATCTGAGAATGTAAAGGCGCAGGAAGGGGTTGTGAAACAGAATCAACAAAATTTATCGAACACAGCCACAAACTTGCGGGCCAACATGGATAATGTTACTGATGGACTTTCCAAGTTAGCCTCAGGTGGATTGAAAAATGCCTATGATGGTTTGATACAAGCAGGAAAAGGAATGGGAGGAGCTATTGGAAAAGTGGCTGATAGTCTTGAAGATGTGCCTATTGTTGGCTGGATTGTATCTATTATTGATGTTCTTAAGGATGGATTGAGTAATCTTGTTGGTGGCTTGCTTGATGCTGTCCTGAATGCGGTAAGTGGTATTCTTAGTGATGTTTTATCTGGCGACTTATTTGTTACCATAGGAGAGTCCTTGATTTCAGGAATTGGAAACATATTCGATGCAATCTCTTTTGGAGGCTTTTCATCCCTTTTTGGTGCTAATGGTAATGCAAAAGAGGTAAATGAGCTTGTTGATAAACTGACTGACTCGAATAAATATCTTATTACTGCTATTGATAAGCTTACCGGAGAAATGGAAAAATCTGGGGGTGCCAAAGCGACAAGCTTATATACTGATGCTTATGAGAAAGAAAGGCAAAAGATAGAGAATGATCGCCGGATGCTTGAAGCTAAGATGGGATATAACGCAAGCCATCACTCAAATAACTACTATATTGACAAGGCTTTCAATTCCGATGATTGGAAGAAAGCTTCTGATTACATAGGCAAGACCTTACAAAGTGCTGGTGATTTATGGAAACTTTCACCTGAAGACTTGGCCAGATTACAGGAACTTCCTGATATATGGGAGAAGATAAACAAGGGGAAATATGACCAATCAGAATGGTTGGATACCTATGTTGATGACGCAGAAAGATTGCAAGAACTTACTACAAAATGGCAAGAAACTATGACACAGGTTTCATTTGATTCATTTTATAGTAGTTTTCTTGATACCCTGATGGATATGGGTAGTAGTTCAAAGGATTTTGCGGATGATTTTGAAGAATATTTAAAGAAGTCCATCCTTAACTCAATGCTTGCCGACAACTTTCAGGATGATATAAAAAAACTATATGAAAGTTGGAGCGATGCATATAAAGGTGACAATGAAATCACTGAGGATGAAGCGAAAGTACTACGTGATAAACAGCAGAAAATAACGGAGGCGATGCTTGCTGAGCGTGACAAACTTGCCGAGATATTTGGCTGGACAAAAGAAGATACCGAGGAAAGCGCAGAAAACTATGAAGATTTCGCTAGTCAAATGCAGGGCACTTTAACTTCTTTGGAACTAACTGCCAAAGATGTCTCTGATAATATCTATGATTACTTCCGTCAGGCAATGATTAACGCTCTGTATGAGAAAGAGTACAAGAGCAAGATGGAAAAGCTGTACAAGATCTTTGAAGACCTTTCAGCAGACGGACTATCTGAAAGTGATATGGCACAACTGAACTCCCAGATAAACGAGTACATCGATCAGATGATGAAGGGTGTAGAGGACGTTAATAGTTTATTCGCTGACAAGCTAAAGGACAATGAAGACCTGCAATCATTCGTTGACAATGTCAAGTCTGCTATGTCCAGTATTGAGGCTACCGCCGAGGATGTGACAGATAATATCTTTGAATACATCCGCCAGCAGATGGTAGAGAAGATGTTTGCCGATACCTTCCAGCCACAGATTGAAGAATTTTATAAGAAGGTTCAGGAAGCAATGTCTGACGGTGATATAACTGATAGTGAACGAGACGCATTGAGAACCGAGGCGGAGAAATTGGCTAATGACATCGTAGCCGCTAAAGACATTCTTTCTGATACTCTTGGAATCACTAGCAATAACCTGAAGAAAGAACTAGAAGAGGAATTCAAATCATTTTCTGGTGGTATATTAAACTCCTTGTACAATGCAGAAGTGACAGCTGAGTCCGTCTCCAAGGATATTGCCGAGTCCATGCGTAAGGAACTTATTGAGGCGATGTATATCGAACAGTATGAGCCTCGCATAAAAGCCATCTGGGAGAAATGGAAAGAATGTTCCGCTGACGGGCTGGTTACCGACGAAGAGCGTGCCAATATCAAGAATGACATTGACGAGTTAGGTAAGGAAGTTGCCGATGCCGCAAAGGAAATCAGCGATGCTTGGACGGATTCGGGAGAAGATGTAAAGAAAGCTTTTGAGTCCTTCTCTGATAGCATTAAGAATGTGTTATATGATGCAGAAGCCACTGCCGAAGATGTGGCCAACAATATCTACCAGTATATGCGTAATGCTTTGGTTGATTCCATGTTCACCGCACAGCTTAAGCCCCAGATTCAGGCGTGGTACGACAAGTATACTGAATTCATGGCAGATGGTGCTATAGATACCGCTGAGCGTAAGACTCTGGACGAGATGATAGCCGAGATTCAGAAAGCAGGCGTTGATATTGTGGACGCTGCTAACGCTCTGTTCCCATCTCTTGATACCGGTGCAATAAAACGCGCGGAAGAAGCCGCTCAGGAGGCAGAAAACGCAAGGAATGAAGCCGAACAGGAATGGGAGTCTTTCTCTGATGATATTCTGAACTCTCTGTACGATATAGAAGCTGCTGCCGAAGATATCTCTGACGACATGGGCGAATACATGCGTAAAGCTTTGATTAAGGCTATGTATGTGAACAACTTCAAGCCCCAGATGCAGAAATGGTACAATGAATGGCAAAAAGCCATGGGAGATGACAATCTTACTTCTGAGGAGAAGCAGACGCTTGATGCCATGAAGCAGACTATGGTTGACGACATGAAGAAGGAGGTGGATGCAATCAACCAGTTCTTCGGAACCATGTATTCACAGCAGGCATCTTCTAAAGGTTTTGAAGCAATGTCACAAGACACAGGGGAGGAGCTTAACGGGCGTTTCACTGCTTTGCAGGTTGCCGGGGAAGAGATAAAGAACCAGGCTGTTCAACAGACCGGTTTGCTGTCATCCATCAATAACAAGCTTTCATTACTTAATCTTAGGAGTGAAGATATTCCTGCATTGAGATCCGGGAATTTCAATATAGCTGACCGGACCAGAGAGGTGATAGCCAGTGGTTATCAGTCGCAAATTAATGTTGTATTCCCGACTGATGACATACGAACATTGACTGATAAGGTATCTAATATGGAGAGAATCGTAGATGAATTGAGAACTTTTCAAATAGAGAAATTCACTGATGTTGTAGAGGGGGTAACTAAAATATCTAAGAATACTCCTCAAATGAATGATAAACTGGATAGGATTAATGAAAATATTAAAAGAGCATTGTAATTATGAAAGGTGATTTATTTATTAATGGAAAAGACGCTTTCAAGATATGGGGCGTAAATATGGGAGATAATTTTCTAAATGTGTTATTAACACCACCTCCAGTAAAGGAATACTGTGAGAATAAGAGCAGATTAGAAAATGGAAAAAGGGCTATTTTAGATAACAATAAAGCTGATGAAAGGGATATAAGTCTAACGTTTACTATTCAAGGAGAGGGGGAAAAGGATTACATGGCCAAATATAAAGCCTTTATGATGGAAATGTCATCTGGATTAGTTGATATTAATGTTCCAGAACTTGGCAGTGAAGTTTATCGTGTGTATTATAAAAATGCAACAACATATGCAATGAGTATTGACCGTACATTTTCTAAAATAACTATGAAAGTGTGTGAACCAAACCCAAGTCCAGAAGGACGTAAGTAGTGTATATGCGGGGATAAGTGGCAGGTAAAGAAAAGACGAATAAATCTGGTTCTATTATGGCCAAATTAAACTAATTTACGACAATGAGAATATTGTCGTATATCGAAGCTCTAATTTTTAGGGCTTCTTTTTTTTATCTCCGACCTTTGGTGTTGTTATGATAGATATCAAAGACATACAAGGTAATACCCGCTTTTCTACACAGATTAACCCCGGGGCAAAAGGCAGGTTCTCTTTAATGAAAGAGGACTATGTGATATTGCCTTTCAATGCTCCATCTCCAATAGACTTCCAGATCGGTGATTACGTAGACTTACGTGGTGTATTCGATGCCTCCATGGGCGGTAAATTAGCCAAGATCTACCAGATTGTGGATATGTCTTATCCGACCTATAACGCATCCAATGGCGGTTATAGCTACGAACTTAGATTGGATGCTTACTACTGGCAATGGAAAACGAAAATCTTCAAATACACGCCGGAAGTTGGCGGGCAGGAAGCATCCTGGAACCTCACTGCTTCACTAGATGTCCAGATGGGTGTATTCCTTCGCAATTTAAAGGCTCTTGGTTACAAGTATGAGGGAGAGGATTTCGTATTCTCCATAGACAAGACAGTTGAGAATTCTTCCAAACTGATGACCTATGATAACATGAACCTCATTGACGCTATCTTCAGTATGGCGGATAAGTGGGGTTGCGACTGTTGGGTCACGGACCATGTCATCAACTTCGGACGTTGTGAATTCTCCGACGCTGTAAAGATAGAGCTTAACAAGGAGGCCAAAGAAGTCAGCAGGAGTGAGAGCAAGGGCACGTATGCTACAAGAATTTATGCATTCGGTTCCACGCGTAATATTCCTACCAATTATCGCCCGGTAGACCAGAGTACTGTTGTCAATGGTATCGTACAAAAGCGCTTGATGCTTCCTGAAGGTACTCCATACGTCGATGCCCATGAAGGTTTGACCGATTTGGAGGCCATCGAAACGGTTGTCGTGTTTGATGATATCTATCCCAAGAGAGTAGGGGAGATCACCGATGTAAGCTCCTATGAAAATGAGGTAGACAATGAAGACGGTACTAAAACGAAAGCCACCTTCTACCGATTCAAGGATTCCGGCATCAACTTCTCAAAGGAATACATCCTTGAGGGACAAGAACTCAAAATCAGATTTGAATCGGGTAAATTGAACGGCATGGAATTCGGAGTTGCCTTCAATCCTCTTGGCCTGACCGAGAAGAATGACGATGACACTTGGAACCCTGACGCCCAGCTTTGGGAAATTGTCCAGAACGAGGACTACGGTCGTCCCCTGCCGGATGAAGTGTTGTTTCCCGAAAAAGGTGACAAATATGTGCTGTCCGGTTGGAATGCTGAGAAGATAACCGAACTTGGCCTAGTTACTGCTGCCGAGCGGGAACTGCTTGAGGCTACAAAGAAGTATGTGGCAAAGACCTGTATTGATGACGGCACATATACGGCTACGCTCAATTCTATCTGGGTATATGAAGACCAGATAAACCGCAGCTTCGACATCGGCCAGCGTATCAGCCTTGTCAATCCTGCCTACTTTAAGAACGGCCGCTTGTCCCGTGTCATCGGCTTTGAAATAAAACTGGATTTACCCCATGATTCCCCTCAGTACACTATTGGTGAAAGTGCGGCTTATTCCCGTATCTCGGACATTGAGACCCAGGTTGAAGAGTTGACTTTCAAAGGACAGACCTTCACCAGTACCGGCGGCAGTAATATCTATGTCATCAAGACCAACGATGCGACAGCGGCTAGTAACTTCAATGTTTTCTCCGCCTTGCGTACACTTCGGATGTTCCTGAGGAAGGACACCCCCGATGTGGCGGAAGAAATCATAACCTTCCTGAAAGGATTGTTGATAGGCAAGAACGGTAGTGGTATTACCGTACGTGAAGACGGTACTTCCCAAGCTGTCGTTGACCGTCTGTATGTGAAGATAAAAGCCGTCTTTGAAGAACTTCAGGTGAAGAAGGCTACGCATGTAGGTGGTGAACAGATCATCACCCATGCCGGCATGAAGTGTATCCTCGTCGAAGAACTGGAAGACGTTTACAGATGCTATTTCCTTGCCGAACAGGAAGGTGAAGCGATTGCAAACGAGTTTAGCGTCGGATCACTTGCACAAGCCAAGGAATGCAATCTTGTAGACGGTACAACTCTTAATGCCTCCAACCGCTACTACTGGCGTGAAGTGATGGAGGTTGGACGGGATTATATTGACCTTTCCAAAACCATCTGTGACGAGGGAAGTGATGTTCCCCAAGCCGGTGATGACATCATCGGTTTAGGCCATCGTACAGATGTAGACCTTCAAAGTGCAATTGTACTTTCATCTACTAACGAAACCTCTCCGTCTATAGTCTTCTATGCCGGTATTGATGATTTCAACCTGACAGAGAAGGATATCATCTCTTTCGGGCTTGACAAGTCCACCGGACACGCGTACATGAAAGTGTACGGTGATTCCTATATTGGTGCAAGGGATGAAAGCACTTACATCAAATACACACCTGAGGGAGGTGTTGAAATCAAAGGCCGGTTCCTTACCATGTCAGGTGAAGACATTCTTACCATGTTCACCATCATCGAGGGGTTAATCAAGTCTGAAATTTCATCCGTACGTGATGAGATCAATGCCCTTGACAACTACCTTAACAATGCGTCTTTTGCCGCTGATATGCAATACTGGACCGGTAGCAGCAACATACGCATCTTCCGTGTGGACGGCAGGCTGTTGTACTTCAATAACAACTTCTATGCGAACAAGGAATCTTTCGCCGATATTGTAACCGAAGGGGTTAAGAGTGTACTCCGCCTTAAGAACAGCTTTATCGAACAGTCCAATTCCGACTTTTACCGTCATCCTGATTTTGAGACCTTCGACGAACTCAAACGCCCCCGGCAGTTCACCGTCTCTTTTAAGTATCTGGTGAAGCGTCCCGGCACTCTTACCGTTCATTTCAAGGATGAGAAGAAAGAAGGTTTCGAAGAATACGCCCCGATTTCCTTCTCGAAGGACCTGTATCCCGGTAGTGAATTCAAGCAGATGGAGATAACGGGTAAATGGAACGGAACCGGTGATTTCTATATGTCCTTTACCGGTGACATCTATATCTATTCACTGACTTTAACCGACGACGCTCTTGCCGACTTGCGTGAGGAATTCAACATGCGTTTTGAACTAACTGACAAAAAGATCCAGGCAAACCTTGACGAGATCAGAAGCACTGCAGGTAAACTTGAGGAGTATCACAGTGAGTTCCTGCTGACCGCCCGTAACCTTGAAGCTAAGTTTACGGAAGAGCTGACGAATACCGAGAGCCGTATAACTGAATCTTATACCTCCGCCATTGATTTGTCCGCCCGTGGATTGCATGCGGAATTCTCTTCATCCATGGCCGACCTTGACGGTAAGCTGACCAGGCATCTTTCCAGCTTCCATGTGACTGCTGAAAAGATAGATGCAATGGTATCTGCTACCGATACTATCAATAATACCATCAAGTCGGCCGGCTGGATCACCACTGCTGACGGAAATAAGCTCTGGGCTACCATCTCCACAGTGAATGGTATCGACGGTAGGTTAACTTCTCATGAATCCTCTTTCCATGTGACAGCCCAGAAGATAGAAGGTATTGTTGCGGACATAACCGAACAGGGAACGAACTACTCAAAGCTCACCCAGACCGTCAGCGGTATTTCTGCTGATGTATCTGATATCACCGGAAAGTATTCCTCCTTAAAGATTGAAGTCGATTCTATCCGGGGGCTTGTCGGTGACGGTTCCGGGGGAACATTCAGTGAGTTCCAGCAGTCCATCAAGGAGATAACCCAGAGGGTGACAAGTGTTGAAGGCGGTTTGGGCAAGCATGAAGGCAGCTTTCATGTCACTGCAGAGAAGATTGAAAGCCTTGTGAATGCAACCAACAGCCTGCAAGGTACAGTGGAAGAACATTCATCCGCCATCAGCCAGACAAGCAGCCGGATCGACCAGTTCGTGCAGAAAATAACTTTTGACTCCAGAGGTAATATCACTAACATCGACAGGTCCGGTCTGGTGACAGAAAGCAATATCGCCACTGTATTTGCCGAGCGGGTTGACCCGTATGGTGAAATAGTCAGGCGCGCTGAAATCAGTGCGTTCATCACGGAGGATGAAGCCGGAAACCAAATTTCCAATGCTACGATCCAGGCTGATAAGATAAACTTTACTGGAAAGACCATCATCAACGGGAAGTTCATAGTTGATACAGATGGTAACCTTACCCTGAATACCATTTCAGTCAAGAATGTCAATAAGCCTACTGACCCTTTCTACATCGATAGTAAAGGTGTTTTTCACGGAAAGAATGTAATAGTGGAAAGTGGGACATTTAATGGTACTATAACCGCCACTGACGGTAATCTTGCAGGCTGGATAATTGACGTTGATTCCATTCATAAGAACAACGTTGTGCTCGGTGCCGACGGTTCAATATATAACCAAAACGGTTCCTGGTATTTAGGAAACAATAACTCTGGATATCTGGCCAACAGTAATATCACCTGGGATGCATCCGGTAATGTGGTACTGAATAACATGACTGCCAATAATGGAACCTTTAACGGGACGATCAATGCTTCCAGCGGCCGGATAGGCAGTGACCTGTATTTACACGGTAGTGGCATATCTACCAATAAGAATGACTTTCTAGTGGATTTTACAGACGAGACAAGTCAATTTTCATTAAGCAAATCTTATTATATGCATGGCGTAATGGAGAACCACCGGACCAATATAATTGCCATCAGGCCTTATTGTTTTAAGGAAAGTGAACCAGGGTATACTACATCCCCTGCTGTACTTAGTATCTCTGCTACGATTGAAGGTCGTAAAAAAGCGATAAATGTTTCTGTTGGAGAATGCTATTTTGGCGGCAATTGCACCTTTGCTAGTAATGTGATAATTTCAGGGAGGGTAACTACTCCTTCTTCTGAAGTTTTAGAGATAGATGCACAAGTATCAACACGAGGTGTCAATACGCGCTTTATCACATCATCCGGGAGTATCAATGTATATGACGACTTTTTGCGTTTTACCGGCCATAATAATGTCACCATGACGATGCCTTCTCCTTCGATTTGCCCCGGAAAAGTGTATTATATCAAGCAGACTGCCGGGAGTGCCACCTTTACGAATGGCCCGTTCGTTGCCCCCAATGGCTGGGATACGAACAATACTTATACGCTTTCCGGCACATACTCTATGATGTTGATGTCTGATGGTAGTAGTTGGTTCTTTTTTTATTGTGGATAGTTTTAATTATAATTTATAGGAATATGGAAACAAAAGTAGAAACAAGAGATGTAAAACAAATCCTGAAGGTAGATTTCGGGAAAGTGAGTGTACAGTTGTCCTTTGAGGGAGAACCGGAAATAATGGATGTTCGAAAGGGTTTGGGCAATGCCATCCGTGCAACAACCGGCGATATAGCCATGAATGACTTAGCCCGTGAAATCTATTATTCTGAGGGTGCAATTGAGGTACCGGAAGAGTATATCCCCTTTATCCGGCAAACCATCAGTAAGGGATATATTGTGCCGGTTCAAGAAGCATTTGAAAAATTATTAACCCTTTAAATTATAGGAGGAACAATTATGGCGATCAATTATACAGAACAGTTTGAGACAAAGAAAGCGACAATGGATGTTGCAGGTATCAATGCAAATTTTCGTATTGACTATCTTGTAAGGACCCCGGCAGGCAAACCTGTTGATAGTATTACTGCAACCATTTATCAGATGTCTGCTGAAAATGAAAATCAAATGGATAAAATGGTTCGTGTGGGCAATGCTTGCGTGGACATTGAAAGTAACCGTAGTTATTTTGCTATTGAGAGACTTTCTCAGGTTACTGTCAATAATCAGGCAGTTATTGCAGCACAGTATTTTTCCGATGTCCAATCCATTTTAACTCCGGAAGTCTAATCTTATGATACTAGATTCAAATCAGTTTAATCAACTCGTAGAGGAAGTAAAGAAAGTGCTCTTGACAGGTTCTCAAGGTGTCGGTGATGTCGAGATAGTCGATTCACTGAATAACATTGTGAGCTTGCCCGCACTTCGACTTTCGGGTATGGACGAGTCTGTTGTTGAAGCTCCTTTGGAACTGTTGTCCGCTCCTGCCAAGGAAGCTGCCGAAGAGCTGCGTAAAGCGGAAGAAGGTCGTGTCTCAGCGGAGAACCTGCGTAAGGATGCGGAAACAAAGCGTGTTTCTGCTGAAAGTACCCGTGCATCCGCTGAAGCTACGCGTATCAATTCGGAGAAAGACCGTGTGACGGCTGAAGGTGCCCGGAAAACAGCCGAGACGGAACGGGGGAAGGCTGAAACCACCAGACAGACTTCTGAGACTACCCGGGCTACAGCTGAATCCGGACGTGCTGATGCTGAATCCAAACGTATCAGTGCCGAGGATGGACGTAAGAATTCTGAAGCAGAGCGGGTTAATGCTGAGTCCGACAGGCAGACAGGAGAAACAGGGCGTGTCAATGCTGAAAAGAACCGTGTTACTGCGGAAGGTTCCCGTGTGACGGCTGAAAACGGGCGTGTTACTGCCGAGACTGCCCGTGTTACAGCTGAGGATGCACGTAAGAGTGCGGAAACAAGCCGTCAGACAGCCGAGAGTGGACGTGTAAATGCTGAAAGCGGCCGTGTAACTGCGGAAGGTAACCGTGTTACTGAATTTGCCACGCTCAGGAAGGAATCGGAAACGGCCACTGCAAACGCTACCGACACTGCCGAACATCCTACCTATATCGGGACGGATCATTATGTCTACAGGTGGGATAAGTCCACTAAAAAGTACGTTAAGACGGATATCTATGTTAAAGGCAAGCCTGGAGATACGTTTACCCCTCTTGGTCGATATGATACACTTGCCGCCTTGAAAGCTGCTGTTCCTGATGGTTCCGGCATTAGTGGCTTCTATGCTGTAGGTACCGCTTTACCCTATACATATTACGCATGGTATAACGGTGATTGGCAAAGTCAGGGACGATTGCAAGGCGAGAAAGGCGACAAGGGAGAAAAAGGGGATACCGGAGCACAAGGTCCCCAAGGCGTACAAGGTCCACAGGGGATAAAAGGTGATGCCGGTGCAACAGGGCCGCAAGGAGTAAAGGGAGATACTGGTGCTACTGGTCCTCAAGGACCGAAGGGTGATACGGGAGCAACTGGTCTTCAAGGTCCCAAAGGAGATACTGGTCCACAAGGTGCTACTGGTCCTGTCGGTGCAAAAGGAGCTACCGGTGCCACCGGTCCTGCGGGAACAACGCCTACGATTGGTTCGAATGGTAATTGGTATCTTGGGTCTACCGATACAGGAAAGCCTTCAAGGGGTGCAACAGGAGCTACTGGTGCTCAGGGTGTCAAAGGAGATACCGGTGCCACTGGTCCTGCCGGTACAAACGCAACCATTACCGGTGCATCCGCTACAGTTGATGCCAATGTCGGTACTCCTGCGGTAAGCGTTTCTCTTGGTGGTACCTCTTCTGCCCGGACTTTTGCCTTTGCCTTTAAAAACTTGAAAGGTGCGACAGGAGCCACTGGTCCGCAAGGTGCCACCGGTCCTCAGGGTGCAAAGGGTGATACAGGAGCTAAAGGAGCAACCGGTGCAACAGGACCACAAGGTGCTACCGGTCCTGCCGGAACAAATGCAACTATAACCGGGGCAACTGCTACGGTTGATGCAAACATCGGCACTCCTTCTGTGACGGTTACTGCTGGTGGAACGGCATCGGCTAGAACCTTTGCTTTTGCTTTTAAAAACCTGAAGGGTGCAACTGGTGCTACCGGCCCGCAAGGAGCAAAAGGTGCTACGGGTGCCCAAGGTCCGCAAGGAGTGGGTGATCCTACGGTTACAGGTGTCAACACTGTCACTACTTTGGCTTCACTTCCTGTATCCAGAAGAAGTATAACGGCCACTCTTGCAGCAGCTACAAACCTGTCTGTTGCCAGTGATATGGCGGTAGGGCAGGATTTGTATATTCGTTGTAAAGCAACGGCAACTTTTATTCAGCCTATACCTAATAGTGGAGCGTACAGTTCGATGTCAGGCTCATCGCTAAGTGTTGTTTCTGGAGATGTTTTTGAGATTAGCATTTGGTGCTATGCAGCAGGTGCTTACTCTATTTCTGTACGAACAAAAGAATAAATATTATGAGCTTGATTCAACGTAGAGGAAATACACAGACGGATGGAAAGTATATCATAGTACATGGTTCTTTTCCTTTAGGAAGTTTCCTTATATCCAAAGACTATGGTTTAACATGGGTTAAGAAAACTGAAACAGATTTTCCCAAAATAATCTTTGGTAGAGCAGACACAAACATTGCTGTCACTAAGACGGGAAAAGCTTATGTAACATCATATAGATTACCAATATCTATTTTGTGTCTAACAAATGGTTTTGAAACTCTGGAAGAAATACCGATTAATAATATTGATAATACTATAGGAATAACAGTTCTTGGTGCAAATGATACTGGAAGTATTATAATGGTATCAGTTATGATGAGATATAGTGATTTTTATACTCTTGCTATATCCAAGGATTACGGTAAGACATGGATCCATCTAACTGGATTACAAAGCGAATTGCCCATTGCAAAAATAAAGATGTCATCATCTGGCAAATATATAATTGTAGGTACAGGAGATAACAGCTCCAGTTCAGGTAAGGTTTACGTATCTACTGATGGAGGGAATTCTTTCCAACTGGTGGCAACTGAAGCTACAAGAATAGAGGGCGTTGCAATATCAGGTAATGGTAATTTTATATTCTACTGGCGCAAAACCTTATTGTATCGCTCTACTGATTTCGGGAAAACATGGAGCGATTTCAGTATCGGTGGTGGCAATGGAGGTGTTACTTCTTTTGATTTATCCAATGATGGTAAATATATGATTTGTACCCGAGAATACATGGGATATGTTTATGTGTCCAAAGACTATGGAAATAGTTGGAAGGATATTAGGATGAGTACATATAATATTCCTCAAGCGGCAATATCGGGAAGTGGAAAAAAATCAGTAGCTGCGGAAGGTTACAATATACTCTTGTCTTCTGATTTTCTTGAATCTTACGTACTTGGTTATCACATTTCCGACAGATATGGACAAGTCTATTCTGTAACAATGAGTAAATGATAAAAAAATAGTTGATTATGTTATATGTAAATATCGATTCAGAAAGTAAAGTCATTAACCTCGATTTTGAGCTTGATGATAACTATGAAGTAGGTACAACCTATGAGGATTATCTTGACGGTAAGTGGGTCAAGCTAAATGCAGAACAGGAAGTATTTTACAATGCCAATCCTTCAGCGTCAGTGAAAGAAGTGCTTAACTGTGCATTGAATCCGCCTTATGAGCCATCCTTGGATGATCTGAAGAACATGAAGGTCAGTGAGATCACCGCTTACGACGGGTCCGATGTTGTGAACTCCTTTACCCTTGGTGGCAAGCAGATGTGGCTTGATAAGGATACACGGGTTGGGCTTGTGAACTCAATTGGTATCGAGCAGGCGGCAGGTAAGGAAACTACTGTTCTGTGGTATGATGCTGTGAAGTATGTGATACCTATTCCTCTTGCTTTGCAGATGCTTGCTGCACTGGAACTGTATGCCTTGGCTTCCTATAATGCCACACAGGAGCATATTGCTGCAGTCAGATTGCTTACTTCCAAGGAAGAGGTTGAAGCGTATGACTACACTTCCGGCTATCCTGAAAAATTAGTGTTCAACCTTAATCAATAATGATATGATTTACTTATACCTTATATCGTTGATATTCCTCACTATGTACATAGTGTATGCGGTGAGAGTGTGTGGAGTGCCTTGGTCGCTTTCTGATACTTATTACCAGCTCAAGAAGCGCGGTCGCCCGGCATGGCTTTTCCAACTGGCGATGATTGTGCCTGCCATGCTGCTTATGCCGGTGTGGATTGAATGTTCAAGTGAGAATATTCAATTTCTTGCTTTCCTTGCTTGCGGTGGATTGATGTTCGTAGGAACGGCACCACTATTTAAAGAAGAATTTCAGAGTAGGGTTCACTATGCTGAGACTATTATTGCAGGACTGGCGACAATACTTTGGATATGTCTTTCTGGAATGTGGTATTTGCCCGCTGTAACCTTTACTATAGCTGGAATTATCATGCTGAGATATCAAAAATGGTTGTTCTGGGCGGAAATGGCGGCATTTGTCTGTGCTTATGTTGGACTATTGATCGCCTTGATATAAAAAGTCCCGTCCTACTTATCACAAGCTGGGCGGGATAACAACATTTTTTCATCACTAATCAGTGATTGGGTACAAAGGTAGTATTAATAATTAAAATAAAGAAATATGGGCTTAAATGAATGGCTGGCTATAATTGGAACGTTAGGAGGATTCGAAGCTATACGGTGGGGTATTACTTTCTGGACAAATCGTAAGACGAATGCCCGGAAAGAAGATGCTACGGCAGACGGCATGGAGATACAGAACCTGCTGAATGTGATTAGTGCTCAATCGATCCAGATAGACAACCAAGAAAAACGTATGACGGTTAGAGACGGGAAAGTTGACTTTCTCTACTCAGAGAATAATAAACTTCGTTCAGAAAATCTTGAGATGATACGTGAGAAGCACGAGCTTGAGTTACGTCTTAAAGAAGCTGAGATAAAGAAATGTGATGTGCGTGGTTGTGCCAATCGCCAACCGCCAAGTGATTATTAATTAAATAAGGAGGAAAGGAAATGATTGATGGAATTGAAGGACCGGCAGGAGCAAAAGGTCCAAGAGGGGTAACGCCCTATGACTACACAGGTTTACGTCTTCCCCGATTGAGAGATTTACGTGAACAATTTGAGGCAAGTTGTGAAATTGTAGAGAGGCTTATCAATATGCCCTATGCCCAATACAAGGCATTATATGAAGAGGAGATAAGAAAGGAAGAAGCTTACGAGGCTGCATTAGAGAAAGGCTTTCAGGGTAGCTTTCTTAAATTCAAATATGCTGTTCAAGATGGGAATGGAGTCGATGGTTGGCTTGGGATTGCTTATAGACAGATGTATGAGGACATGGTTAAGGAAGGATTCTATTGCGGTACTTATGAAGAGCTTTTGAAGTTTAAAGAGCGGTGTTATTGGCTTAAGAATCGGGTTCCGATAAATTCAGATGCATCTAAGTTCTTTGATTTTACTCCAATAAAGCCGAGTGAGCAAGAGTTAAAGGAACAGTATCAAAAAGTTCTTGGAATGTACTATCGTGGCACATTTGAGAGCTTTAAGAAGTTCAGAGATGAATACACTTTGGGGTATTGTGGTCCTAAAGGTCCAACTGGCCCTAGTGGTATACCTGGACCAGATGGTATACCTGGACCAGATGGTTGTCTCCAGACTTCTCAAAGAATAGAAGATTCACCCAAACTCAGTGAAGGGGAGCGAGTGATTCTTATGTACGAAAGTGCAAAGTCAGAAGGCTGGTATAAAGGTACTCTTGATGATTTCCGAAAATTTGAGGATCGTTCACATTGGGTTCCTTATGGTAAGTTCAATAAGGATATTAAAATCCATTTAGATGAATCTCAGTTACAGCGTAAAAGGGAAAGTTATGAGCTTGCCTTGAAACTTTTTTATCAGGGTACATTAGAGGACTTTCTTCTGTTTACTGCTAATTATTGTTGGGGCCCAGTGAGAAAGGACATCTATATTGATTGAGAGAAGCGGGTGGTAGGTTTCTCTGCTAGATCGTGGGGAATATCAGGACAATTTTCAATTAATATTTATAAAAATTAATAGGAGGTATATAAATGAAGTATTTTACAATTGCTGAACTCTGTAAATCAGAAGCAGCCGACCGGTTAGGTATTGATAACCGTTGTAAGAAGGAACATGTAGCCAATATGTCTGCATTAGTCGATAATGTTCTCGATCCGTTGCGGGAAGCATACGGCAAACCTATACGGGTGAATAGTGGTTTCCGTTGTCCGGCATTGAATAAGGCCGTGAAAGGCTCTGCTACGAGCGACCACATGACTGGACGGGCGGCAGACATTACCGGAGGAAGCCCGAAGGAGAATAAAAGGCTATTCTATCTAATCCAGGAGCTCGGCCTCCCCTTCGATCAGGTGATCGACGAGAAACATTTCTCATGGGTACATGTCAGCTATCGGGAAGGGGCGAATCGTAAACAAGTGCTTGCGTTATGAAGAAGTTACCTTGGATATTAGTCATATTGCTGGCAGTGGTTTGTGTAGTTGCTTGGTTCCGCCCGCACGAACCTCTCCCGGCGGAAATACGAACCGAAACGAAAGTAAACACAGTAGTCAAGGTTGAAACCTTGCTTATTTCGCCACCTATGACCCCTTTAGTGGTCTTCCGGTTAACAGATACTATTCGCATTGGCGACACTGTTGTACATCGTGAACAGGCTTACTATGAGGACAGTCTTTATCGTGCATGGGTAAGTGGGTATCGGCCAAGGCTGGATAGCTTACAGATATTTCCGAGAACCATATATCAAACGGTGACGAATGATATTTATCATACCATTGTACTTAAGAAGAAACGGTGGGGGATCGGCTTGCAGGTCGGGTATGGTTATCCTGGAGGTTTTTATGTAGGTGGAGGCGTCAATTATAACTTATTTATATGGTGATTTGATATGAATGAAAAATAGCTATAAAATATATAACCCTTGTAATGGTCTTATAATCTGTGATATATATAGTAAAATACTGTTTTCTCGCATGTAAAGATATTTGTTTTTGCTATATTGTATTAGTACATTCTTTAGTTTTGCTTCCAGTTAATACCTCAAAGGGTAATGTTTAATCCTTAAAGAAGGAAAGGAGGAAAATATGGAAGCTATTGCTTTGCCATTGTGGTTACTGATTATGTTACTACAAGAGGTTCGCAAAATTATTGAAGTAGTCAAGCGATAAAATGATTTGGGGGCCTTGACTGAAAAGTTGGGGCTTTTTTGTCATAAGCTTGATATCTTATTTTAATATTGGATGTAGTATGAGAAAATTGTATTATAATTGCATACTAAAATAAAAGTTATTATGATGAACGAGAATTTGAAATGTTTTATTGAGAAATCACTAGAAAGTCTTGAATATATAAAAAAACATGAGCCCCAAGAATTTACATGGAATTTTGAATGTTCTTTATTGGATCCAAAGTATTTAACTTTAGGTCTGGCTCAATTTAAAATTTATAGTAAAGAATTAAGTTTTATACAAGACATAAAAGGACCTACAGTTTATTGGTTTGAGATAACTTCAGATGTCAATCCATTGGAAATTATTAATGCCATGCAAAACTATGCAAAAGAGGATAATCATAGAATTGTCCCAGTTATAGGTAAAAAGGATAATATTACAAGTAATTGTTTATATGTTGGAAAGGTAAAAAAGAATTTTTATGCCAGAGTTAAGCAGCATTTAGGATACTATTCAACAAAGGCTACTCAAGGATTGCAGCTATGTCATTGGGCGAGGAGCTTGTCTCTTAATTTAAGACTTCATTATATTGAATTTGAAGATGATATGGAGGATATGATGCCTGTAATAGAACAATACTTTGCTATCGTTCTAAAACCGTTGATTGGTAAGCATATATAATTGAGAATAAGGCTTATTTGTTTGCTTATTCTTGGTACCTGCTTAAAATAGAAAGAATAGTTTATGTTTGAATTGTTGAAATCTTATAGCCATAAAGGGTCTTTTGATTTTACTCCTAATAATGATTTGAAAGTAAAATGTGAAGATGCCAATATTCCTGTTGATTGTTGTGGAATATATATTGTGAATGGATGTTTCGAATCTCAAGAAGTTATCCTTTATATTGGAAGTTCCGGGCATATTGAGAATGCTAATCCAAAACCTCGTGCTGGGGGGCTGAGAAGGCGGATTTATGGAAAACAAAAAGACTCTGGGAAACTAGTGTCTAGACGCATACTATGGCCTGATTTAATGAATAGGCAACACATAAATAAGTTGAAAATATCTTGGTATAACACAGAGATGGATAATCCTTTGGTGGTAGAGTATTGTTTGATACTAGAACATATAGTTCGCTATAAAAGACTTCCTGCATGGAATAATGAGCTTAAACTGGATGCTCGGTTAAAAGGAGAATTAGAAGAGTTTATAATAGAAAACAAAATTGAAATTTTAAAAGTGTAAGGATTAAGAGGTAGATGAGTCCCTTTGGTATCTTTGTGCATAATCTTATTATTCTATGAATGGAAAAAGAATTAAAGCTGTATTAGTAGTAGTATTAATACAAGTTGTATCAATTGGCATATATCTGATTTTTAAAGCGCTACATTTTAATCTTTATATACCAGCTTTTATTATCAGTTCATTTATTGCACAAAAAATATATAAAAATTCAACTTTTTGGAAGATTTATTGGAACATAATAAAGTTCCCACTGTATATTTTGACAATAATATTAGAGCTAATTCTTACCTTATTCCATATAATATACTTTCAATACATAGCAGTAATTGCAACTGCTTTTTTGTGCTATTTCTTAACAAAATTCACAGCAGAGTGGATGGAAATAAAAATTTCTGATGAATTCTTACTGTATATGACAATAGTAATGATTTCGATTTTTTGTTCTTTAAAGAGATCTGAAAAAGAGGCAAATAAAGGGTATCGTCGAGGATTCTATTGGAGTAAAAAAAGTAATAAGAAAAAAGATGATGAATTTTGTCATGTTATGAAATATATTCATGATGTTTCAACCTGTGCTGATTTCATTGTGCCTACTTATTCATCTGAAAAAATGAGATATACAATTTATTTATTTAATTTCATTTTAGTTATATCTTCTAATATAATATCATATGCCGATGTAGATGGCTGGATTAAAATCTTTGCCAATAGTCAAGTCATAAATGGGGCTGTACTAACTTTTTTTGCTTTTGATAATTTGTATAATAATAGAAAACTATTAGATGATTTAAATAAGAAAAGATTTAAGACTATATTATCTGTTATAAACCATAGAAGTAGGAGAGCTGTTTATGGCGTATCGAAAAATAATAAATAAGAATACTTAATCGACACATTATCTTAAAACTCATTGACCAATTCCATTCTTTAATCCGGCTATTGATAGATTTTATCGTTTGAAGGAATTTGTAGAAAGGACGGAGGAATAATCGTCCTTTTTTATGCTCTTTGCAAAATTGATGGATCTGTTGGTGCCTTTATTGCCCTAACCAAAGGTTCTACTATTGCTACATTTTTTTAACTATCTCATTAACATACCTTCTTATTCTATTAATAAGAACCGCTAATCGACTTTATGATACTTCCTAATTAGTAATTAAATGCTTTTGATATTGGATAGATTGCTTTTAAAACCTCATATTTTTCACTATATTTGCACCCGCAAAAATCAAGATCAGATATTTGGTATTACTACTTTTGTTTTACGGCTGTTTTACATTATAAATCTCTTGATTTTGTAATTTGTTTATTTACAACAAGATAACTGTTTAAAATGAAGAATATACGTAACTTTTGCATTATTGCCCACATTGATCATGGTAAGTCTACTTTAGCTGACCGTCTGCTTGAATTTACCAATACTATACAGGTGACCGGAGGACAGATGCTGGATGATATGGATCTGGAAAAGGAGAGGGGTATCACCATTAAGAGTCATGCTATTCAGATGGAGTATATGTACAAAGGTGAAAAGTATATTCTGAATCTGATTGATACTCCGGGACACGTAGACTTTTCGTATGAAGTTTCCCGTTCTATTGCTGCTTGTGAAGGTGCATTGCTGATTGTAGATGCCTCGCAAGGTGTACAGGCACAAACAATCTCTAATCTTTATATGGCAATTGAGCATGATCTGGAAATTATTCCGGTCATCAATAAGTGTGATATGGCGAGCGCCATGCCTGAAGAGGTAGAGGATGAAATCGTAGAGTTGCTTGGCTGCAAGCGTAGTGAGATTATACGTGCTTCCGGTAAGACGGGTATGGGGGTGGAAGAGATTTTAGCTGCGGTTATCGAACGTATCCCTCATCCCGAAGGTGATGAAGAAGCCCCGTTGCAGGCTTTGATTTTTGACTCTGTATTCAATTCTTTCCGTGGTATTATCGCTTACTTCAAGATTGTAAACGGTGTGATCCGTAAGGGAGATAAGGTGAAATTCTTCAATACCGGTAAAGAATATGATGCCGATGAGATCGGTGTGCTCAAGATGGAAATGGTGGCACGTCAGGAACTGCGTACAGGTGACGTGGGATACATTATTTCCGGTATTAAAACCTCTAAAGAGGTAAAAGTGGGAGATACGATTACTCACATTGCCCGTCCGTGCAAAGAAGCCATTGCAGGTTTTGAGGAAGTGAAGCCGATGGTTTTTGCCGGTGTATATCCTATTGAAGCGGAAGACTTTGAGGATTTGCGCTCTTCTTTGGAGAAACTGCAATTGAATGATGCATCCCTGACCTTCCAGCCTGAATCCTCATTGGCGCTGGGCTTTGGATTCCGTTGTGGTTTCCTTGGATTATTGCATATGGAAATTGTACAGGAGCGACTTGACCGTGAATTTGACATGAACGTGATAACTACTGTACCGAACGTTTCTTATAATATCTACGATAAACAAGGTCATATGACAGAGGTGCATAACCCTGGAAGTATGCCCGATCCTACTTTGATAGATCGTATTGAAGAGCCTTATATTCGTGCTTCTGTTATTACAACTACAGATTATATCGGTCCTATCATGACATTGTGCCTGGGCAAACGTGGCGAACTGGTAAAGCAGGAATATATCTCCGGTAATCGTGTGGAAATCTATTATGATATGCCTTT
>ULPM01006968.1_pt1 | contig 46823 bp, 63 predicted proteins | sample 1953501 | NCBI WGS metagenome assembly ULPM01 (sample SAMEA4835629, study PRJEB28245) | human gut metagenome | biome: gut microbiome; material: fecal sample | place: Denmark | collected 2008
AAACGATATCTATTTTTCGATTCAAGGCTTTAGCTACTCTGTCGAGAACATCTATTCCAACTGAAAATTTGCCATTTTCGATTTTGTAGATGGTGTTTTGCGTCAAACCGGCTTGATCGGCCAGATCGCGCTGTGACAACCCGGCTTTTTTTCGCAGCTGGGCTATTTTTGAGCCTATTTCTTCTCTTATCATATAAAAAGAAATTTCGTTGATTGATTCCGGATCAGCGGTCAAAACACTAAATTGTTTTCGCTTCACCTATATATTTAATTAACCTACCTTCCGCATGGTCTATAACCATTTTCTGATGATCTGTTAGGATATAATCAGATTTAAGTATCAATAAATCAGACATAAACTTTAGTAGTCTAGCCTTTGTAGATGGGGTTAGCTCATTCCAGTTAAGATCCTCGATCTGCTTTAATTCTCCGTTAAAAGTTACTTTAGCAATGTCAAATGTTCTGCTATCAATATTTGTTTTCATCTTTTTTATCGCAGTATTTATCGTGTTGCCCCCACTTCTTTGTTTTTGATTACACTGCAAAGATATAAATTATTCTATTGACACCAAATAAAATGTCAATAAAATTAAGGTAAAATGTGATATTTAACATTGTTTATCACTTTATCCTCTTTCCTCCAACACCTTCTTAAGCCTCTGCAACCTCAGTATATCACTTGCGAAGGTCGGATTATCCCAATTCCTTTTAACCGATCTGGCATGCACATCGATGTACTTTCTCAAATCAAATATATTCTCACACTCGCTTAACCGGATCTCGTTAAACGTCACTTGGTAGTTTTCAAACCAGGCTATTAGCTGTTTTAATTCTTCACTCATGTTTTTTTCGGGCAAAGATAATTACGAAAAGATATTTTTTTTATCAACAATGTATTGTTATATAGGATTAATTTGTAATTTTGCGCAAACGGCTTAATTTAAAATGGATTATTATGTCTTTACAACAGAAGCCGTGCGTGTTTAGTAAAATCGTTGAAATACGATCTATCAGGAATCAAAAAGCAAGATTGTCAGAAAGAGAAAGAGAATTAACTAAGCCTATCTTGACAGACTTGGATATGATTCCTACGTTATATGGATGGTTTAAGGATATTGTTTCCCAACAAGAAATTTTTCGCGCTAATGTTCCCCAAAGAAAGAAATTCATTTTCATAATTTTAATTTTGTATTCTCCCAGTGCTCTTGCCGACGGAAAAATGAAAAGGGGATTAAGGAATAAACTTGCTGAAGTATTTGGTCTCAATGGAAAATCCACTATTTCTGATAATTTAAATGGGTTGTATCTATCTTATCAGCTATATAAATACTTTAGGCAAGATATACATCGTATATACATTGAAATAATGAATCGATTGGATAATATTCATTAGTTACAAATATTCACGACAATGGTTTGGTTGTCGTGAATATTTGTAATGATCTCTTCAATAGTTGATATATGCTATTTAATTTTGGCTCAATCAATTATAAAAAGCATGGCGTTGACACAAAAACAAGAAATGTTCTGCAACTACTACCTCGAATGCGGAAACGCTTCTGAGGCTTATCGACGGGCATATAGATGTAATGGTAAGTCGGACAATGCAATTTGGGTAGAGTCTTCGAAGCTCTTGAACAGCCCTAAGGTTGCCCTAAGGATAAGAGAGCTCCAGTCTCAAATGAGGAACCGGTCTGATATAACCAAAGACGAAGCGGTAGGGATTCTTGCCGATATTGCTCGTGCCAATATTGTCGACGCGTTGGAGGTAAAGCATAATAGTATATTTACAACAATCTTGATCAAAGATATCTCTCAGTTACCGCAAAGCATACAACGTTCCATCCTTTCGATCAAATCGACAGATAAAGGCTATGAGCTAAAGCTTTATAATAAGATTGATGCTATAGATAAGCTATCTAAGCTGTTGGGGTGGGATGCTCCTATAAAGCAAGAGGTAAAACAAGAAGATGGGAATAATTTTGTAATACAGGTTATTGATAAAAGGGAGGATGCGGATCATGGCGATAATTAAAACGACTAAAATATTTACAGAAGTTGATAATGCCATCCACTCCGGCTATAAGGTTGTCTCTGCTCAGGGTAGTTCGCGTAGTAGCAAGACGTACAACATCCTTATCTATCTATTATCTCATATCCTGACAAACAAAAAGACCCTATCCATTGTCCGAAAAACATTGCCTGCGTTAAAAGGTTCTGTGTTTCGCGATTTTAAAGAGATTATGCAGGATAAGTATAAGATATGGGATAATAGATGTATGAATAAGTCTGAAATGATTTATACACTTCCGAACGGTTCATTTGTTGAGTTTTTCTCAACAGATGATGAGCAGAAGATCAGAGGCCGTAAACGAAATATCTTATACTGCAATGAGGCAAACGAAATTTCATTTTTGGAATGGCAGCAACTCGTTATGCGTACTACTGATTTTTCCATCGTTGATTACAATCCATCCTTTTCGGACGAACATTGGTTGTGTGAATTGAACAAGGACCCACGCACATATCACTTTATTTCTACTTACAAGGATAATCCATTTCTAGAGCAAACTATTATTGACGAGATAGAGTCGCTTCAATACAAGAACAAAGTGTTGTGGACTGTATACGGATTAGGATTGCAGGCAATGGCAGAAGGTCTTGTCTTCCCCGAATATGAAATTGTAGATGAATTTCCGGCATACGCAAAGCATGTTGCCGCTGGTCTTGATTTTGGATACAGTTCGGACCCTACCGCTATAGTTAAATGTGGGGTACTTGATAATAGGCTGTATTTGGATGAGCAGTGTTACCGGACGCACATGCTCACAAGCGAAATCATTAAAGAGTTAAAGAAGTTAGGGCTGTTTGTTTACGCCGATAGTGCCGACCCTCGATTAATACAGGAGATTGCTAATGCGGGAATTATCATCTTCCCTGCCGACAAATATAAAGGCTCTGTAATGGGAGGACTATTTAAGATGATGGAGTATAAACTATGTGTTACAAGGCGCTCTGTTAATTACATCAGGGAGTTAAAAAACTATGTTTATGAGCAAAATAAAGACGGCAAGTTTATAAACGAGCCTATTGATGCTTACAACCATCTTATAGACGCCTCCAGGTATTATACTATAGGTAAACTTCTTGGCAAAGTATTAATTACCAAGCAGTATTCAAAAGAGGATTTAGGGATATATTAAAACTTAAGATATGGCATCGATATTGAATTACATAATAGACTTATTTAGGGGTGGATCTTTAAATGGGTCAAGCACCAACAAAGACTTAATAACTTTGATAGCGGAAAAAGATATAAGTCAAGCGATGGAGTTGTTTCAGAATCGAGATCTGGAAGTTATGGAAGCAATAAAAGAATACGATCCCGCTCTCCATGATGTGATGAATCGCAAAAATAAACTCAGAAAGAACAAACAGCCATATATTACAGAGAAACTGCCTCGTAGATGGCAGGCTTACATAAATGAGGTTGCATTGTTTTATCTGTTGGGGCAACCGATAAAATGGAGCAAAAATGATCCCGACGTGCAAGATGTTGCTTTTGACGCATATACTCAGTTTTTGAAGGATACCCGTTTCAACACAACCATGCGTCAAGCTAAACGTTTAGCAGGCTCCGAGACGGAATGTGCTAAATTGTACCATATTTATCGCAATGAGGGAACCGGAAAAGCCGAGGTGAAAGTTGTTTTGTTGGCAAAATCTTTAGGCTATACCCTGCGTCCTCTTTTCGACCAATATGGGACTATGCTAGCTTTCGGTTATGGATATTATCTAAAAGAAGGAGTAAACACGGTAGAACATTTTGATATTCAGACTCCAAAGATTATTTATAGATGCAAGAAAAATGATCGCGGATGGGAAGTTTTGCCTATAATTAATCCTACTGGAAAAATAAATATCATCTATTATCAACAGGAAAAAGAATGGGAGGGTGCACAGTCTCGTATAAATAGGGACGAGTATGTCGATTCAAAATCTGCCGATACTGTCAACTATTTTGCAGATCCAAAAGCTAAAGTTTCGGCAGATGTGTTGGCTTCTCTGAGTGATCCAGATAATGTGGGGGAAGTTATTAGGATGCACGGACCAGATAGTATGTTCGATTATGTAGCACCACCGGATTCCGTTGAACTCAAGAAATTTGAAAAAGACATACTGAAAGAATCTATCCTTAATGACACCTTTACTTTTAACTTTTCACCGGATAACACGAAAGGCTTGGGCACGTTAACGGGAGAGGCTTTAAAGCGTGCAATGGCTCCATCTTATATGAAAAGGGACAATCGCAAGGAAATATATGAGATTGCGGTAGACCGGGAAAAGAATCTGATATTGGCCATCATGAAGAATGTAACTCATATAGAATTACGGTCTAAGCTGGATGCTTTAGATATTGATTTTGAGTTTTCCGAACCATTTCAAGAAGATATAGATAAGAAGTGGGCAGCGATAGGCAAATTGTATAACGACGGCATTATATCTCTTGAAACAGCCGTGAAAATGCTTAGTATAACGGATAAACCAGAGGATGAGATACGAAAGATATTGGAGGAAAAACAACAAAACACTCTTAATAATGAAATCAATCAAGCAAATGGTAATGCCGGTTCGTCTGACTCCAATCAACAATGAAAATTCCGGCACTATAGAAGTCAAAATCTCGCTTAAATGGTGGTACAAGATATATTTATTCACAAAATTGATAATTAAAATATTATGGCAAAAGAAGTAACATTTAGCAAACAGGGAGACAAGTATATATCGGATTCTATATCACTTGAATCAAGTGATATCGTTCTACATGTAGAACTGAAAGATAAGGGCGATATTGTTTTGGAAAGAAGCATTACTGGTGATAATTGGGTGGTCGCGGCTTATCCCGTCCGAAACGTCATGCTTTGGGAGAATGGGGTAATAGGCAAAGCTGGACAGACGGTAAGACTCGTGACAACAACGGAACCATCTAAAATTTATGTACTGCAATGATAACTCTCAAGAACATCAATTTATCCAGCATTGATCTTTCGGGCATAGACTTGAGAGGGATAAAGCTGGGACTTGGAGGACGTGGTGGCGGTTCCGGAGACGGCTTCCCGCAACTTCCGGGTGATGTCACCCGCTGGCATTTCGGCGGCCTGACGAACGAGATGATGGCAGCTATGGACGATCCGAGGATCGAGGATGCGGACCATAAAGGTCGGTTCTTATCCTTCAAGAATTTCGCTTGGGGTGGAATGAGTGGGGTAAATGGTTATGTTCAGAATTTTAATTATTTCAGAAACAATGCTACTGTAGATAAAATAAGAATTGATGAGCAAAGTAGCAATTCTATTAAAGTAACCATTTTAGCTACAGTAATAAATAACGCTATTTATATACCAAAGAATATTTACCAATTTAATAAATCTTATTTCATAAAAATATCAAGTGAAGGATACAATGAAGGTGATCTATCTTTGTTATTTTATGCTCTTTCTACATCAACGGCTACAACAGTAAAAGTACCGTTAAATCCTAATGGCATCACTGAAATTCCTGCAATAAAAGAAGATGATTTTTTAGCTGTTTATCTTAATGTTGGGGGTAAAGTAGGTTCGTTTACCGTTGAGCAACTACCCCTCTACCCCGGCGCACTCGTCTTTGACGGAGTAGACGATTACGGTACCTGTGATAACTTCCCTATTCTGACTAAGGAAAAGGGATATACGGTTGTGGCGTTGAGACAGTGGATTTCAATGGGTGAAGGAATCTCTGGATTAGTATCTAATGTAAAGAATTGGTTCAATGATGGTGCTTTCGTTTTAGAATACAACAGTAATAATGCAACTAATAAGTTTGTTAATAGACCTGTATCTTTCGGAAATGTTAATATAGAGATGGATTTGCCAAATAATTTTACCTATCAAACATCTAAAAGTTATAAAGGAGTACCTATAACAACAGGTTCTTTTAAAGGGACAAACTCGCTTTTTGTTGGAAAATTAAATAACATCATCGGAAATTATTCTAATGTCGCTATCTGGGAACTTGTATTTCTCGATCACGATGCCACCGAAGAAGAGCTGACCAAGATCAAAGACTACTTCGTTAAAACCTATCCCTGGCTTTTCCCCGACCAAGCATGGACAGTCACCGGCAAAACCAACGAGGACGAAGATCGTGCTACTATTGCCAACATTACAGGCAATGGTAATGATCTTGTACTGTCTAATTTTGGTTTTGCAAAAGGGAGTGGGTATGGGTTGTATGCTGAGAATTATTCTAATTCAAGATGGTTTATCAATAACAGTATTACGGCTACAAAAAAAAGTGATACATTTAATGTTACTTCTATCAATCAAGTTGCAGTTCAGATTCAATATATCGCAGAACCATCACAATCTCCCTACACCGTTCCTTCTTATACTATAAAAGTTACAGGTCTTACAGATGGTCAAACGGTTAATTATAGGGTATCGGGAGGCATTTCTTATCCTATAACACAAGATGGTATATATATATTACCTGGATTTGATTTCGCAGGCAGGGGATCATGGTATGGATTTCAGTTCAATAAGGTACAAGAAACCTGTGACATCACCATCGAACAAATCCCCGAATACGAAGGCTATCTGGTTACTGATGGGGTGGATGATATAGCATCTTCTAATACTATCATTTACGAAGCAGATTTCACATTTATAGGTGAATGGAAATTCATTCAAAAGGATGATACTGTGGCTGGTATAAATAGTTCGTCTCATTTATATATACAAAATAGATACAATAGAGGTGCTACTGTAATGATAAATTCAACTTTTGAAAACAAGAAAAATATCACTGACTATATGACATTTAAAGCTATAACGTCTAAAGGTAAGGCTTATGATGAAAATTGGAATGAAGTTGATTTATTATATGGTGATGGAAATAAAGGACCATCTGGAGTAAACATCGGAGGACAAGGAGGTACGGAGTTTTGTCATATGATTTTTAAAAATATGGCTTTGTATATGAATAAGGTATTTTCCAAAGACGACTGTATCAAAGCCTACAACTACCTCCAAACCCTAAAAGCAAAGTAACATTAAAAATTTAATAATAATCGAATTATGACAGCCGAGAAGTTTAAATCTATTTGCGAAGAGAAAGGAATAATTTGGAATGATCTTGTCCGTATTAGGATTATCAGACCAAAGAAATTTTTCGGATTCTTTAGGCAATTAACAGGTATAACAATCGAAGGTGCGTTCAATGGCAGTTCTGCTTGTGTTGAAATAATGGCTGATGATGATAATGGTGTTCCAATAATGCACTATATTGATTACGAAGATATTATAGGAGTTGAATTAATTAAAAATTAATTGGATATGAAATACGCAATTGTAAACATCGTGTGGGCAAAGTCCCACGGAATAGAAGTCCTACCGGAAATGAGGACAAGTGTAGACCAGAGCAAGGTGATCTTGCATGAGGAATACCTTGCACCCTTCGATGATGAAGATTTTCCTCGCTATAGTTTTAGCGATCCGTCTTTTGTCGAACTACTGAACAGTGAAGAATGGACTTATTCAGAAGGAGAACAACCCGTAATCAATAGGCAGTTCAGCAGATTATTGGCTTTGGACGAACTGGACAAGGAGGCTACAGAAGAGATAAATACATATGACCTTTCCCCGTCGGAAGCCTTACAGGTCAAAGATCGATACCCCGAATGGGAAACCGGAATAAACGTCAAAACCGGCGAACGATACCGAGTTGAAGATGTCCTTTGGGAATGTGTTAAAGACCATCTCACACAAGATAACTGGAAGCCTAGCACAGCTACCCTAAGCCTGTGGAAAATAGTAGACGCAGAAGAACATTCCGGCACGATAGAAGATCCTATTCCATATAAGCAAAATATGGCACTTGAATTTAACAAGTACTACACGCAGGACGGAGTATTGTACCTCTGCATACAGGCTATGACACCGGGACCGTACGATTTAAAGGATGTGCCGGCGCATGCGCAGCCGATCAAGCAGTGACAAGCAACAGTCGGTTGGAATATAATAATCCCTGCAAGAAGACACAATCCTATTCTTCTTACAGGGATTATTATTTATATGGTATTGTTTTTTGTTATAAAGTGGCACAATTTTACGACAATGAATCTATTGTCGTATTTCATTAAGTTAAATATTTCTCTCCCAATTAGCTACTTAATACTTTTATGCTGAATTAAAAACGATCAAACATGAAAGATAAAATTTTCAACTCCTTAAAACAGAATTATTCAAATCTTGGGTTAAGCGATGAAATCTTGAAGGGACAGGCCGAAGCTCTTGCTAATACCGGTTTTGTAACTGATGATAATTTGCAGACCGTTATTGATGGTCAAAAAACATTCTTGTCTTCTCTTCAAAGCGGTATTGATAAGCGGGTAACTGATGCTGTCAATAAAGCGAAAGGGGAAAAGAAAGAAGAATCTGCTGGTGGGGGCGAGCAGAAAAAAAACGAACCTGACTTACAGAAGATGATTGAAGAAGCGCTTGCGGCAAAACTATCTCCTATACAGGAAGAACTCAATGCTTATAAAGCAAAGGAACAGCAGGCTGTAAGGGCTAATATGATCGCTTCTAAGGCGAAAGAACTAGGTATACCGGAATGGAGAGTCAAAGAGGGATTTGCCATCACCCCGGAAATGGATGAGGCTGCAATTAACTCTTATTTGGCAGGCGTAAAGCAAAACATTGTTACCGCAGGGCTTGAGAGTAGTAACGCATCTGGCGTTCTGTCTACTTCAGAGGAAAAATCTAAAGAAATGGCTGAAGAATGGGCAAAAGGTCTTCCAGATGCAAATTAACCATTAAAAAATAGAAACAAATGGGAGTTAAATTCGAAGGTAAATCTTATGCTGGCAACATGCCGGTATTTTGGCGTGGAGAAGCCAAAATCCTCCCTGGAGGATATAAACTGTTGCAGACTTTCCCAAAAGGGACAGTAATTCCCAAAGGGACGCCATTACATATTGTTATCGGAACCCTTACTGTGGCTGTATCCAAATATGCAAAAGTCGTATCTGGCGGAACAACCACAAAACCGAGAGTCCCTAAAGGAACTTTATTTCAGATTAATGATATCGTAATGAAGGAGGGGGAAACAACCGGTGTTACGGTATCTTCCATTGATACGTCAAATGCAGATTATGATGTATTGACATTGTCGTCTGATATTTCGGGGCTTGCGGCAGACGATGTTCTTATTGAAGCGACGGCTACAAGTAGTTCTGCGGCCAAGTATGAACCAAACGCGGTTGTTGGTGAAGACACCGAACCTTTGGCAGGTAGTGATCAAGACACTGTTTCGGCTGCGTATGACGCAGTTGTCCTTTTGGGATATACAGTGCAATTACCCGCTTCATGGATGCAGGGTATCTGTATGAAAAACAACCCTAATATTATTTACGTAAAACAGTAATACTATGGCAGAAAGATTAAAGTATAGTTCTCTTTTTGGAGAGCTCACAAGGCAAACTCAATTGCGTTTTGATGCAGTATCAAGACAGCATAAAATGCTGTTTGATAACGTATTCTATGAGAGATTTTTTAATTGGGACTATCCTTCCATTGGATTAAACTTTGAAGAAATTAAGGGCAAGTATAATGTCACTATCGCGGCTGCAACAATTGACGATAAGTCGAAAGAACCAGTATTGGGCACTCATGGGCTTGAAACTATTGCTCAAAAGGTGCTTCACCATGCAATTACGCTGCCTTTGACCATTGATGATTACAGAAAGATTCTGGAAATTCTGGACAGCAAATCAATTCCGGAAGAAGTCGCAAAAAGACAGCTTATTGATCTGATGTGGGGCAATGTTAGAACTCCGGTACAAGGCGTACAGGCAAAACTGGATATCATCGCTATGGGGGCGTTATCTAATGAAGGTATTGCCACATTGGATGAAACGAATAACCCTGAGGGTGGTGTTAAAACGACTATCGATTATAACATGCCTGCCGAAAATAAAGGTAAGGTTACTCTGAAATGGAATGATGATAACATTGCTAATGTAGACGTATTCGCAGATATTCAGGCCATCGTAGATGCTTTCTCTGATAAGGTTGTATTTGATCGCATCTTACTTGCTCCTTCTAAAATTTCTTATATTCTTAGAAACAAGAAGATTAAGCAGGTAATTTTCGGAACAGATAAGCAGAATAGCCCATTGCTGCTGAATGATCTCAACGAATTTATGAGATCTAATGAATTGCCGGTCTTGGAACCGGTTAGACGTCAGTGTTTGATTCAGAACAATGGTACATTCACCCCTTACAATCCGTGGAATGCAAAGAACCTTGTCTTTATTCCTTCCGGCAGTTTGGGGACAATCAAAAATGCCTATGTCAATAACGAATTAAGGCCTGAACCCGGCGTTACTTATTCCAACTATGGTCGCATTCGTGTAGCTCAATGGGGAGTAGGTGAAACTCAGAACTCGAATGGTGTTGAGTTTGTAAAGGCTGAAACATTTGCTTTGCCTGTGATCACGGAGATCAATGGTATTGCGTCGTTGAACACAGAACCTGATTGATAATGAAAGTCGCTGATTACATAACACAAAAGATCGGTTCCTTCGGCATTGAATTGTCGGAGGCCGATCTTGTGGATATAACTTTGAATAGTTCTATATCACTTGAAAGTGAGATTGCTCAAGATAATATAAATGAAGTAAATAAGGCTATTGCCGAATTTATTCCATCATTGCTGGCTCGTCCTACATCTGTTAATGAGAGTGGGTTTTCTGTTTCTTGGGATAAGGACGGTATCAAAGTGTATTATTCATTGTTATGTAAGCAATTAGGCATAGAGGATGTTTTATCAAGTAGAATCTCTGACGCTTCAATGTATTGGTAATGTATTATGCACCTCACATATTAGAAAAAAAAGTCGTAAAAGAATACGAATACGATGAAGACGGCAATCCTATTCCGGGTACAGACGGAGATAGTTGGGAGCGAGTTTGTAAGTGTAAATGTTACGATCAGAGTGCTGACCGTGCCTATACAGTTAATGGTGTTACTTACCCTTACAAATATCGTGTTGTGACAGAAAAGGTAAAAATTAATGCCGGAGATGTCGTTCGTGTTTTGAATGCTGACGGTTCTCTTCGTGGTGAGGGGATAGTAATCAATCCTATGACAACGGATTATCTAAACTATGGGCAAATATGGCTGGAATAATTACTGCTAAATATGATTTTTCAGATGTTGATAACTTCTTTGAAGAAGTTTTTAGCGAAGTATTCGCTCATCTTGTAGAGATGGGGGAAAGGGCTTATGAAACGGCTGTTAGAGAAGGAAAATATAACAATATTACGGGAAATCTACGCAGTTCGTTAGGCTATGTGGTGGCTCAGGATGGAAAGATAATCAAAGAGGGAGGATTTAAGCAGGTTCAGGGACGTGGAGAAAACTACGAAAAGGTATATTTCACCACCAAAGCGCGGAAAACAGTCCAGTTTTGGGCGCGAGGTAAGTCCGGCGATGGTAGTGATGGAAGCCGACAAGGTCTTGAATATGCGAGAAGCCTTGCCTGTAAATCGAAAGGTTTCACACTTATTGTCGTTGCCGGTATGGATTATGCAAGTTTTGTCAATAGCAAGGGATTACGTGTGATTGATGATGCAGAGATAACAGTAAGGACAATGCTACAATGATAGTTACAACAGACATACAGACTATACTTTATAAAGATGCCCAAAAACTGGGAATCAAGAAGGTGTATAAAGACGGAGCGGTTCCCGAAGGAGACGTGAAGTCCGAGCGAGTTGTTATTATCGTTAATTCGGTAGAGCCGGGCATCTATTGGAAAGCAGGATTTGTTCATGTGAATATCTGTATCCCTTATCTTGATCGTAAAGGAACAGCACCTCTTACAAGACTTAATGCTTTAGAAAGGTTGGCTGTCAAGGAATTAAATGCCACTTCTACTTACGACGGTACATCTTATACATACGAGGTCGATACGACAAGGATAGAAGAAAACAGGGATTTAAAATGTTTCTATGTAAATGTGAGAATATTATTTCAAGTATTAAATGTAAAAGAATAAGAATATGGCAGGAAGAACAGTATCCGTGATTGGAGTAAAGCAAATTCTTTATGGAGAGCCATTAGAAGCAGCTCCAACTTATGCAACACTTGAATCATTGTTTACTTCTTTCAAAGAAGTTCCCAATGTACATCAAGGTACATATGAGTTTACCGAAGAAGACGGTACAACAACAGAGTATAAGGACGAATTGACCGGACAGACATACCGATCATCTTTTGAAGCGGGATCAGTAAGTCTAAACTGGACGATTGGCGCCTATGACTTTGACACTAAGGCAGAATTGATGGGTGGTAAACCATTAGATGATAGCAAAGGCTGGGAAAGAGGAAACTCAGGGGAACAGCGTTATAAATGCGTTGTTGCTGTATCTAATGATAATGTAGCGATTATTTTCCCTAAAGCAAATGTTATTGGGCGCGGATCGTCTACCGATGGAGCCGTTGGTTTAGCTATTTCAGCCATTCCTTTGAAGGTTTCGACTGCCATTGCATCCGAATATCAGTTTGATGTTGAAGGCAAAACTTTAAAGGGAATTTAAAATACCATTAATGAATCACAACAGAAAGGGGCAGGCGGATACATTCTGCCCGTCCCTTTCTTGCTTAATATGAATATCCAATGAACAAAGCAGCAAATTTAGTCGCTAACGCTATTTTAGGCGATGACCTCAAAGTCGTCATTTTGGGAAGTAAAGCATATACCATTCAGTCTCCTACAATAGCTGTTATATGTAAATCAATAAAATATCTGTCTTGTATAGATCGTACCACAACAGGTAAAGAAGAACTGAGTAAAGCAAAAGAAGATTTGGAGAATCTGCTAAAGGGATTGTCTGTTTTCATTTTTGACGATCCGGATAAATATACGGAGATTCAAGATGCGACAATGAAGGAATTGAAAGAAGCACTTGAAACGGTTATAAATCTAATCTCCGCAGAGGATTTTTTCGTCTGTGCCGCCTTAGCCGAGAGCGTGGCAAGAATGGCGGCGATACCAAAGTGATAGGCAATGAGACAATGATGGGGCAAATTGCCACATTCATGGAAACTTTAAAGCTAACTTATAATGAGATAGTGTATCGTATTCCATATAGAAATCTATTATTAATGCAAAAGGATATTCTACACCAAGTCACAGGTGATCTGATTATCGAGCGAGACGGACGTTATTTATTGAACCGGACAAAGAAAGAGGGGTAATTTATGGCAAAACTTAGTTTTGATGTTTCTGCCAAATGGCAAGAAGTGCAAAAACTCAGAGAAGAGGTAGAAGCTCTGAAAACGGCTCTTAAAGACTTTAATGTTGCTGGTGACATGAAGGGTTTCGAAGAGTTAAATAAGAAATATCAGGAATCGACACAAAAACTGAAAGAATATGAGCAGCAGGTTCAAAATTATCAACGTATTATAGATCAGCTTAATGTATCTAATGGAGTAATGGAAGGCGCACGACAGATGGCATCGGAGCTTAATAATGCTACGGATGTATTTGTTGAACAACAGTTGAAAGTCAAAGCCTTAAATGAAGATGTCAAGAAACTAAATAAGTCTTATTTGGCATTGTCTGATATAGACAAGAGGGGGCAAAAGGGATCAAATATCTTGACTGAATTAAAGGAAATAACTCACCAATATACAATAGAAAATGAGGCTCTAAAAAAACTCAGAAAAGAATATTCCGACAATATAAAAATAGAAGGGGTGGCAGCGGATTCTCTTGTTTCCCTGAGAAAACAGTTGTCATTACTTAATGCAGAATATGATCGTCTGTCCACTTCGGATAGAAAGGCTGCGATCGGAACCGATTTACAAAAGCAGATACAATCGTTGAATACCGAGATTAGTGCGGCAGAACAGGCTACCGGCCGATATCAAAGAAATGTAGGGAACTACGCTTCTGCCTGGAATGGTTTGGGAATGTCGGTACAACAAGTAGCGAGAGAATTGCCATCTTTAGCTATAGGATGGAATACTTTCTTTTTGGCCATATCAAACAACCTCCCTATGCTTGCAGACGAGTTAAAGAAAGCGTCGGCAGAATACAAGGCTTTTAAAGCGGCTGTTGCGGCCGGAAACAATGATGTAGCTAAAGTGGCTCCTGTATGGAAACAGTTAATTTCATCTATTTTCAGTTGGCAAACAGCGCTTGTTGTAGGTATTACTGTACTTTCGATGTATGGGAAAGATATTATTGAATGGACGAAGAATTTGTTTGGACTAAATAATGCAATAGATTCAGTTACAAAAACACAAAAAATATTAAACAGGTTACATTCTGATTCTGCAAAAAGTTCTGCGGAGGAGGTTGCTCAAGCCAAAATATTATATAAAATAACCCAAGATGCAACTCGAACAATTAATGAAAGAACAGCTGCTGCTAAAAAATTGCAAGAGTTATACCCAGATTATTTCGGAAATTTAAGAACTGAAATAATATTAATTGGCAATGCTAAAAACGCTTATGATGATCTATATAAAAGTTTGGAAGATGTCGCTTCTGCTAAAATTATATCAAATCAAATTTCTGAAAATGAGAATAAAATGGTGGATGCCATTAATAGGAGAAATGAAGCTCAAGCAAAACTTGTTGAATTGAACAAGGAATTAGAAAAACAGCAGAAAAGCAATGATATGTGGAATAGTAATGCCCCTGCAATTGCTGCCTTAACAGATCAAATAGGTTTATATACTAAAAAGCTCAATAATGCGAATGAGCAAATTAAAGCATTGAATGAATCAAATGATAAATTAATAGGGGCGTATAAGATAACATCTACACCTGAGACAGATATATTATTTAAAGACATCTCAGCTATTGACACATATAAAGAAACTCTATCTAATCTGGATAAACAATTATCAATGTTCATCATAGATCAAGAAGAATACAATAGAAGAATAAATGAAGCAAAAGGAGAATTGATTGCTGCTGCTGATGCCGCAAATATAGGAGGATCTGCACTGGAGAAAATGAGAGATGAATATGTTGCGTTTAATAAGGCCTCTATCGGTAAAGAACAAACTGAAAAGCAGAAAAAAGAAGCAGAGAAACAAAAACAGGTTCAGGAAAGAATAAATAACGAACTGTTAGAACTTCAACATCGTAACGAGCAATCCCGGATTGATCTGATGGAGGAAGGTTCCGATAAGCGCATTGCCCAAATAGAATATGATTACGATCGTGAAATAGAGGCTATCCGTAAAAAGGAGAAAGAATGGAGAGAAGCACAAGGAGGAAAACTGACGCAAGAGCAGACTGTTGAAATAAAAACGGCCGTTACGCAGGCAAAAACTACCCGTATGCGTTCTACTCAAGAAGTGGAATATGAGCAGGTTGAAGCACAGCGTAAGGCTATGAATGATTATTTGAAAGAATATGGTTCTTATCAGGAGAAGAAAATGGCTCTTGCAGTCGAATATGGTCAAAAGATCGCTGATGCTGAAACGGAAGGTGAAAAATTGATGCTTGGTAAGCAATGGGATAAAGAATTGCTTGATCTTGAAATTAAGACCAAAAATTCTTCAAATGCTATTATTGCTCTTTTTGGTGATATGCGCGATAAATCTTTGAAGGAGCTGCAAGAACTTGCTTCAAAAGGTCAGGAAGCACTTGAATTTATCAAAAATGGTAAATGGGACGCAACTGTTGGCTCAAAACTCGGTATAACAGAAGATGAATTTAGACGCTGGCAAGAAGCACCGGAAGCTATACGGCAGGCCGGTGAATCGCTAAGGGGAGTAAAAGATCAAGCAGAGACTTTACTGCCTGCATTTGATAAAGTAACACAAGGCTTAAAACGTTTTTTCGCCGCAGGGAATGATCCTAAGAAATTAACGGAATCATTGCAGCTTATAAATGAAGGTGTAAATGAGGTTACTTCTTCGGTCCAATTTTTGTCAAATTCATTTAGGAAATTGAGTGATTCTTTTGATATTAGTGCTTTTGAAAATATAGCTGATAGTTTTGATACTATATTTGACTCTATTTCTGCAGGAATGGAGGGTGCTATGTCTGGAGAAAAAATTGGAGAATTAGCGGCTTCTATCGGGAAAAAGTTGGGTATGGTTGGAGAAAAAGCCGGAGCAATGTTTGGCCCCATTGGAGCCGCAGCCGGAGCAGCTATTGGCGTCGTTTCTTCTTTGGCTTCCGCTATCGCTAAAATTCATGATAAAAAAAATGAAAAGCGCATCCAGAAATTACAGGATCAGATTGATGTACTTGATGCGTCATATGAAAAGCTGGGAAGGTCTATAGAAAAAGCCTATTCGACTGATGCTTCTCAACTAATAGATCAGCAAAATAAACTTCTTGAGCAACAAAAACTTCTTATTCAGCAACAAATCAAAGAAGAACAAGACAAGAAAAAATCAGATGACAATCGTATAAAAGAGTGGCAGAAGCAATTAGACGATATTAATGCTCAACTTGAAGAGAATAAAGAAAAAGCGATAGAGGCCATCACTGGGACAGATGTTATGTCCGCTATCGATGAGTTTGCTAAGGCCTATGCCGACGCATGGGCTACAGGAGAAAATGCCGCAGAATCATCCGCTAAAGCTGTTCAAACACTCATTAAAACCGCTATCATAGAGTTTTTAAAAAAGAAGCTGTCTCCTTCGGTTCAAGATTTCATGAAGCAGTTGGCCGACTATATGTCCGATGGTATCGTGTCGCCATGGGAAGAAGCCGAATTGAATAAGTTGAAGGAAAAGATGGACAAGGAGGCACAAGAAATATTTGAAAATTCTGGCAAATGGCTAAAGGATGAAAGCAAATATGAGCAACAGGCAACAAGCGGAGGATTTGAAGTAATGTCTCAAGATTCAGCGAATGAATTGAATGGGCGATTTACGGCTTTGCAAATGATTGGGGAAGAAATTCTTTTGTATTTGCAGAGTTCTAACCAGATTGCAAATCTGCTGTATATAAGTGCAAGTATTGATTCGATAAATATAAGAATTGCGTCATTGTATGATATTGCAGATGAAACTCGCGTGATGATGGCTAATATATATATAGAATTGCAGCAAATTAGTGATAATACCGGAGATACGGTAAAGCAATTAAAAGAAGTAGTTTCCAAGTTGACAAAGATAGAAAACAATACAAATAATTTATAGTATGAAAGTTCATGATATAATGCAGAAAGCAATCTCTTTAGGTGCTTGTTGTGAGTCAGGAAAAGCTACAGACTGGAAAAGTTTGTGTTGGCTTTTCTTTTCCCCACAAGGCCGGGAGTTTTGCGAACATAACAACTATCCACCCCTAGAATCATTTAGGGGGATGGCCAAGAATGTGAAACCGTTTGGGGTTTATGTGGATTGTGGATATATTGAACTCTGCAATAAACCGAATGTTGCAGTAGTAGGAAATACCATTGCGAGCTTGTCTTATGATGATAATACAAAGGTTCATAAGGTAATGCTCATGCACGGGGGAAAGGCTAAAATAGAAGCAACTAACTATTCCGTGATATTAGTTGTAAATATCGGAGGATGTGAAGTCGATATTATAAATGACGGAACTGCAAAAATATTATAGATTATGTTGGGAGACTTATTTATAAACAGTAATGATGCTTGGGGAACATATAGGGTTGCTATGGGGGAAAGCTTTATTCAGAACCTTCTTACTCCTGCCGGCAATAAGGATTTTATAGAAAGCGAAAGCCGCCTTGAAAACGGGAAGATGGTAATATATAACAATCCTAAAATTTCAAGTCGTGATGTGACATTGACATTTAATATTCACGGCGATACTCCCGAAGAATATTTGTCCAATTATGCAAAGTTCGTTTCGGAACTCCAGAAGGGAAAAGTTATAGTTCGGGTTCCAGCTATTGGCATGTCCTTTATTCTTGTTCATAAAAAATCTACGAGTTTTGCTCTTGACAGGTCGCGTATGAACAGCCGGTTATCTGTTAAGTTTGAAGAGCCTAATCCTGATGATAGAGATTAATTCACGACAATAAAATGATTGTCGTATTTAGGAAGTTCAGAAAATTGGACTTCCTTTTTTTATCCCTGAACTTTGAACATATGATTGATATAAGGGACATATCAGGCAGAATTAAGTTGTCAGTATCAATAGGATCGAGTTCATTACATCGATTTGAACTGATGAAAGAGGATTATATTAGTATTGTATTCTCTTTAGAAACTCCGGTACGATTGGAGATAGGAGACAATGTTGATTATGAAGGCTCGCTTTATTATATAACAGATAAAGTATACCCAATATTTAATACTTCTAACGGTGGATATGATTATACACTCAGGCTGGAATCACATTATTATCGATGGAAGAATCATATACTTTTTTATGATCGACAAGGAAATAAAGAAGCATCTTGGAGTCTTACCCGTTCCCCGGAAGCGCATTTGAGCATTGTCGTTTCCAATCTCCGTGCAATAGGATTTACTTTTAAAGGCAAGGAATATCAAGCTATAGTGGATAGCACTGTTGATCCTGTAGCTAAATTGGTGCAGTATAACAACACAAACATCATAGATGCCCTGACAAAAATAGCGGAGGCATGGGAATGTGAATGGTGGGTTGATGGGGATAAAATATATCTTGGACATTTGGAACATGGGGAACCTGTAAACTTGGAAATGGGGAAGGAAATATCTTCAATGCCAAGGAGCCAGAGTCAGGATATTTTTGCAACAAGATTATATGCTTTTGGATCGTCTCGAAATCTCCCTTCTGACTATCGGAAGGGAGAAACGGGGGCAGTCGTAGAGGGTGTAGTCCAAAAAAGACTGATGCTTCCCGCTGGGACTCCGTATGTGGATGTTATCGAAGGCTTGGAGGAAGAGCAGGTTGTTGAAGCGGTCATTATCTTTGAGGACATCTATCCTCGTGTGACCGGAACGATAACTGAAGTAATTCCTAAGGAAATCACGGATGAGGATGATTCTGGCGAGCCTATCACATTCACTGTATATCGGTTCAAGGATGCGAATTTGACATTTAAAAAAGAATATATTCTTCCCGGACAGGACTTGCACGTCATATTTCAGACCGGTCCCCTTTCGGGAATGGATTTTGCTTTGGAATTCAACCCGGAAAGATTGCCGGAAGATAACCCGGAAGCGCAAGTGTTTGAAATAGTACGCAATGATACTTATGGACAGACTTTGCCAGAAAGCCCACTTATTCCAGGTATAGGGAATAAATATATCTTGTACAATTTTGATACCCGTTATGTAAATGACGCTCTAATTCCACAGGCTGAACAGGAACTTTTGGAAAGAACGATTGCATATAAGGACAAGGTCGTTTCTGATCCTTCGACATATACATGCAGTCTTAATTCTTACCGGGCTTCCGGTTATGATGAAAACAATGGGTTGTTAAATCCAGAAAAAGAAATCAATCTGTTGCCGGGGCAGAAAGTAAACCTTATAAATAAGGCTTATTTTGAGAACGGTCGTATCTCTCGTGTAATCGGCTTTGAGAAGAAGTTGGATATCCCTTACGATTCCCCTGTATACACAATTGGGGAAAGTGCGGCTTATTCCCGATTAGGGGAACTGGAACAAAAGTTAGATAATATTCAGTTCAAAGAAAATACTTATGTGAATCAAGGCGGCGGCTTTGGTGTTTATATCGTAAAAAAGAATGATTCTACTGCCGCTTCAGATGAAAATGTTTTTTCAGCACTGCGTACACTATATGAGATAAATAAGGCTTATGTAGACATAAGCGATATGTATCTTCGCAAGGATATCGACGATACCGCCCACGGGAATATCCTTTTTGACAAGAAGATCGGCTCGTCCATTTTCATAGATGGCTGGGAAGGTAAAGGCTGGGAGATCCAGAGTACGGGCGCCGCCATATTGGATTCGCTTCGTGTGAGGAGTGATATCTATGTGGGGGGCAATACCGGATCGCCAACTTTTGCATCCGGTTTTACCGGTTGGGGATGGCAGATAGACACACCGACGGCCACCGGGGAGATGGACAACCTCTTTATTCGAAAGACATTCACTGCTTACGAGATTGTCTATTCCCAAATTTACGGTTTAGGAGGTAGCCAGATTGTTTCTGACATCAACAAAATAGCCAGAGTAGAAGTGATGTCTGACCGTTATCGCTGTTATATGGACGATATGGATGGTCTTATGCTTATGAACCTGCGTAAGGGTGACGGTGTCAGGATACAGACACGGACGGGAACGACCAGTATCAAGTATCTTTTCGGACGTTGTATCGGTGTGGACAGTGACTATTTTGATATAGCTATTCCTCTGATAGAAGGGACAGGGCAACCGGAAGCCGGAGATTTTGCCCTTCGTTGGGGTAACAATGAAGATACGGACCGGCAGGGATTGATATATCTAACAACGGCCGATAGCGGTGCGCCATTTATCGATGTGTACGATGGTATTACTGATGCCAGCACCGAAGGCAAGTTGAAAGCCCGTATTGGACACCTGACAGGAATCAGGACACAGAGAGGCGATCAGTTGTCTGGTTATGGGGCTTATTTGAACGGGATATACGTTGAAAACTCGACATTCATTCTTCAAAACGGAGATACCATTGAGCAGACTTTTATTGCCATGAACGGCAAGTTTGAAAGCCTTATTGATAGTATCCGTAACGACATATCCGCCGAAGGAGGTAACATCCTTGTAAACTCTTCTTTCAGCCAGAATACAAACTATTGGACAGCTGCAAATAACGTTCATTTTATCAACGTAGGTGGAGAATATCTTTGGCTGGACGGTAGCTTCTATGTAGAAAAGGATCAAGTTGCCGATATTTATAATGACAACGGTCAAAACGTTCTGCGAATAAGGAACACGTATATCCTTCAGCAGAATGCTATAATGAATATCCCGGATCACACGGAAGAAGAAGAAAAGACGTATTCTTTCTCTTTGTTCTATAAGGTGCTCCGTCCCGGTTCTTGCGGTTTCGGTATTCCAGGAACTGAGTTGTATCATGAAGAGCAGCTATCGGAAAGCGACAGCTATCAAAAGCTGTCTAAGGTCGGGAAATGGAACGGGAAAGGTGATTTTGAACTGAGGTTCACTGGTGAGATACTTATTTATGGTGTAGGGCTGTTTTCTGATGAGATTGCGGATGCTATTGTACATCTACAAACTCAAATCACACAAAACGAAGAAGAAATTAAGTTACGTGCAACTAAAGATTATGTTGATGCCGAGACCGGTAAAATTTATACTAAATATGATACCTCTTTATCTTTAAAGGCAGATAAAGCAGAACTTACTTCGTTTAAGGAAGAATATGACGAATTCCAGCAAGTTGTACGAAGGGATTACGCTACTCAGTCCTGGACAAGTAGTAAAATACAAACCGAGGTGGGATCTTATGTTGATGGAGCTTTAGTTGGATATGCTACAACAAGTTGGACAAGTAGCCAGATATCATCTTCTGTAAAAGGACTTGCAAGTGAGAGTTTTGTTAATCAAACGGCTGAGGGTTTAAATATCAATATAAATAATTTAGGGAATAGAGTTGATAGTGTTGAAGGTGAATTAGATTCCGTGACAGATATAACCGGTGCATTTTATTCTTTTGGATCAAACAAAATGAGGTTAAATAGGCGTATAGAAATGGGATCTGGTTCTAATTCATCTTTTGTCTGTTTAGCGGGTATGTCTCCTGATATTACAGGTCCTGCATTTTGGGCGGGGAGCTCATGGGAAGATAGAGCAAATTCTGCTATACGTTTGGGGCATGATGGTGCGGGATGGTTAGCTAAGAAGAATATTTTTTGGGATATAAATGGGAATACCCAAATAACAGGTTCTTTGCAAACAAGTTCAGACGGGAAGAGAGTGACAATAAATCCTTCTAATTCTGATAGACTTATATCTTTTTACAATAATACGACTCTTGTTGGGAATTTAGGTATTGATACAGAAAATAATTATGCCTATCTAAAACTTGGTCCTAATTCAGCGTATAATATAAGATTGTCAACAGCCGGTCTTTTTTGGAATTCTCCCACAAACGACTTGGTATTTAATCTATATCAATATGGTGGGGTTGTACATATGAATGCGGCTTGGCCCACAGATCCGAATTCTTTAGAAATAAAATTCAGGAGAGGGGAAATTTATGTGGATTCAAATAATTATCTAAGAATTAGTCCTTTATAGTAAAATAATTAAAAAAAAGAATTATGAAAGTAAATTTTCACATTAATTTAAAAGAGTTTGACGGAACAGATGCAGTAGAAGAAAAAAAAGTAATGCAGGACGGACGAGTTGTTACGGTAAAAAGCCCTGTAATTATAAATGATCTTGTAGGAAAGGCATTGTATAACGGAGGTGGGCTTGAACGTGCAGGGAAAGCAGATACCGATAACGACTATAGATTCAAGGCCTATAAACTTTGTCAAAAAATAATTGCTTCTACGGGTGAAATTGATTTATCTCCAGAAGAACTGGTTATGGTCAAACAGGCTGCTACAATTTATAGTGCCGCCGGAGTATATGCACAGATTGTTGAACTTGTAGATCCTGAAAAGTAATATGGCGACAAAGTTATCTTCTATACAGAGATCCGTGTATAAAAATACAATAGGAGATGTTGATATTCAATATAACATTTCGCAAGAGACGGGAAAAGATGCAACAAATATTACCGGAGTTTTAAAAAAAGGTGAAGTTCGTCTTGGAGAAATAAACATAGCCGTAGATGGTACAATGAACATTTATACCCATTCCGGCTTGAATAACGACGAGAAGAAAAACATCGTATCTACGGTTATTGACGATGTACAACAAATTTATAACGAGTTGAATCAATAATAGATTAACACCTATGGCAGCAGGAGATATCATATTATCAGACGGGACAACGATCACGCCGGAAGACTTGCAGAAGATTGCGGCAGCGGTGGAGGATTTGATTGCGTCTACGGCGAAAGATCCGGGGCAGTACGAAGAGGTAAGTTCACTTACCGGTGTGTCCTCTCTTCCCGCCTTTCAGGTATTGGGTAGCACATATAAGCTTGTACGTGTTGCTCTGTCTGTCTTGAAGGGTGTAGATGGACGTGAAGTATTCTTGCAGGTAAATCAGGATAAAACCTATATCCAATGGCGTTATACGGACGGTAATTGGCAGAATCTTGTCGCTTTGTCCGATCTGAAAGGTACTGCCGGTGATACTCCTGTTTTCCGTACCGGTAGCACAGGCATTGAATGGAAGTACACCAGTGAAGAAGATACAGCTTATCGTGTACTTGTCCCTTACGATGATTTGAAGTTGAAGTTTTCCGATCTAACGCCGGAACAGAAAGACGAGTTGAAATTGCATTTTTCTGATTTGACGGAAGAAGATAAGGCAGAATTGAAGGGTGAAAAGGGTGATATTGGTCCGCAAGGTCTTAGAGGAGAACAAGGGATTCAAGGAGAAACAGGCCCGCAGGGACCTATTGGCGAAACTGGTCCACAAGGCCCTGTTGGGCCTAAAGGCGAGCAGGGAGTAAAAGGCGATAAAGGAGATACGGGAAGTGGTTTTAAGGTACTTGGATATTTTAGCACGCAGGAAGAATTAGAGTCTGGAATAGTTTCCCCACAAGCTGGTGATGCTTATGGCGTTGGTAAAGGTGCTCCGTACGACATTTATATTTATGATGCAATCAATTCCGTGTGGAAAAACAATGGTCCGCTTCAAGGTGCTCAGGGTCCAAAAGGCGACAAAGGTGATACCGGTCCTCAAGGACCTCAAGGTGAAAGAGGTGATATAGGTCCTCAAGGTTTGCAGGGTATTCAAGGCGATCCTGGCCCTCAAGGTCCTACGGGAGAACAGGGCCCGAAAGGCGATAAAGGAGATCGAGGTCCAGAAGGTCCGCAAGGCCCAGCAGGAGAAGATGCGGCTATTACGGTAGATGCTCCAAAAGACGGAAAAACCTACGGGCGTAACAATGGGGCGTGGTCGGAGATAGTGGCGAGCAATCAGTACCTGGATTATGATAGTTTATTTCCTGATATGAATGGTACATTGTCGGATGAAAATTATCAAAAGATAGTAGACGCATGGGAGAGTAAAATAGATACTATATATATCGATAATGGATTTATTTCTATGGGTTTAACAGAAGATGAATCTACATACACTGTAATAGTAAATATATCATCTGCTGAAACAGGAGGTGTGCTGCAGATTGGCTCACAGATTATAAAAATCGATAAAACCAACAAGACTTATACGGTAATAGCTTCCGGTTGTCTACTTAAAACTGGTGATTTAGGTACAAAGTACCTCTCCGACAACGGTGAATACCTCACTCCCCCTACCGCCACCTCCGCCACAGCGGGGTATATGTCGGCTGATGACAAGAATAGGGTGGATGATATAGTAAACTTCGGCACAGGGAGTAATACTGTCACCACTCTTGTGAATATACCGACAAGCAAGAGGTTGGTTAAGGCTACCCTATCCTCCGCTTCAAACCTGTCGATAAATGAGTCTGCAAGGGCACTGAATGTAGGCGAAGAGATATACCTTGATTGTAATCCTACCGCTTCTTTTACGCAGCCTATCCCTACTACTGGCAGTTTTAGATCAATGTCCGGTAGTTCTATTACCACTACTTCCGGCGTGCCTTTCGAGATGTCCATCTTGAAGATCGCCACGAGTGGTGTCATGTATTCAATAACCGTTAAAGAGAAAGATTGATATGTTGAGAAGAAGGACGATAGGAAGTAAGAAGTTAGTATTCTTTCAGAAGCGGTTTTATCCGGCAGGAAATTACACATGGGTAGTGCCTAAAGGATGCACGGAAGTAGATGTCTTTTTGGTTGGTGGTGGCGGGGGAGGATCGGATGTTTTTGGTGGAGGTGGCGGCTATACAAAAACCTTCAAAAAAGACACAACAGGATGGCGTGATGGAGATGCGATCTCTGTGACTCCAAGCCAAATTATTCCCATTATAGTGGGAAAGGGAGGAAAGGCAGGTGCTGCCAGTCTTGATTCACCAAATGTAGATGCGGGAGACGGTGGTCATTCACAATTTATGAATTCTGCTTATCGTGCAGAAGGAGGCCAGGGCGGTAAATGGAAGTCTTTAAAAGGAGGTGATGGCGGATCTGGTGGGGGGGCGTCGGGAAAGGCTGGATCTGACGGTAGCGATGGAACTTCAAATGCGGGATATACTATTGGGAAAGGGCAAGGTCATACGACACGCGATTTTGGAGAACCCACTGGGAAACGTAACGCCGGTGGTGGAGGCAGTAATCAAGGAGGTTATCCACAAGGGGGAGTTTCTGACTATACAGAGGGGAAAGGAGGGGATTCTGTCGGAAATGGAGTTTGGGCTTATGGAGGTGGTGGATATGGCGGCGGAGCAGGAGGAGCGGGAAATACCTGGCAAAGCGGTTATCAATCTCCTGGAGGCGATGGCACTGTATTAATTCGCTATTGGGCTTACGAAGAATAAAACAAATATAAGTGATATGAGTAAATATATATACATACAAAAAGACGCAGCAAACATATATGTCACAATGCCGGAAGAACTCGATACTGTTAACTATGAGGTCGGCACGACATGGGAGGATTATGTTGCAGGAAAGTACGTTTTGCTGACAGAAGAACAGATTGCCTTTAAAGAGGCAAACGAAGGTGCATCCGTAGAAGAAGTGTTCAATATGCAATTGACACCCATTCCCGAACCGACACCGGAAGAAAAACTTCAAACTGCAAAAGACTTGAAACGTCAGGAAGTCTACAACACCGACTACCGGCACTATTACATAGAGGACAACGATGTATATACATACGACCGTTTGTCTCTAAAAGACCAGTGTGCCCGAAAAGATACTGTTGAAGTAAACGGGAAATCGTATAAATCAGATCTGTTATTGGAAGCTCTCAATGAGATGGCAGACTACAATGATATCTGTATAGGTCTATCAGAAAAGTTACTCTCTGATATTGAAGCTGCCGAGACAGTGGAAGATGTAGAAGCGATTGAGGTGACGGGCTACCCCGATGTAATCCATAGAACAACAGCCGAATTACAGGAAGCCGTAAACTACACGGAAACGCACGATTCAGAGAAGCAGTTATCCCGTATCACCCGTAAATCTGTGTCTGCAATGTCACTGACGGATGATGAAGCGATTAGTGCCAAATACGCACATGCGGAATGGAAAGAATTTATTAACGGGAAGTTGGATACCGGCAACCGGGTAATTAACGATGACTGGTTATGGAAAGTCCGGCAACCGATAAATCCGGTTCTCGAAATATATCCTCCTTCGGTAGATACGGCTGCCCTTTATGAGCGCATGGACGAAAATCACAAAGGCACTGAATACGATCCCAAACTCTATGCGCCAGGCATGACGCTTGAACAGGAAAAGTATTATACGGAAATGGAAGACGGCGTAAGGAAGAAATATTACTGCTTTTATGGTACGATTAATCCGGTATATGCCCATTTGAAAGAATTGATTAACATAAATGTAAGATTGGTATGATAACTATTTTGACGATTATTTCAATGCTTGTTATTGCGGCCTACACGGCTGCCGTGTGTGTAAAGACTAAGGGTGTACCTTATTCCATAAGTGCTACCTATTACTATCTGGAGCATAAATTGTGGTTTATGGCAACGATGTGGCTGACTGCCGGTTTATTGATGCCTGCAATATTGGAGGTAAGTAAACCAAACACGGAATGGATTGCATTTCTGTCCTGTGCTGGCATGTTCTTTGTTGGTTCAGCTCCCAATTTCAAAGATGATTATGAGAGCAAGATACATTCTGCTGGAGCAATCATCTGTATTGCCGGATCGCAACTTTGGGTGGCATTGAACCTCTGGCCAATGTTGTTAGTATGGCTTGCCTATGTAGGGTATACTGCATTAAGCATTGCCAAAGAAAAAGAGGGCACATTTTGGTATAAGTTCTACCAGAGCAAGCCGATGTTCTGGATTGAGATAGCTGCCTTATTATCCACTTATTTTACCGTGTTATTCAATATGTGATATTATGCAAAGATTAATTCCATATATACAAGATTTTACCGGCTGGGTACAGGCTGTTTCTATTGCGGTAATTGCTTCAATGTTAGATTTTTTCGCACCTATCGAGCATTTTCTTATAGTAATACCTGTAATGGCTACCATAGATATGTTCTGGGGGCTGGCAGCCGATGATTTGCGTTTTAGGAAAAGTAAATTTTTTAGGACGATAATCTATCTTCTGATTTACCTTTTGATCCTGCTTATTGCTTTTTGGATTGGTATAATGATGGAGCAAGATAAAGACAGTACAAAAGCCTTTGTCAGTTGGATAACGTGGGTAGTAGTGTATTGTTATGGTCTGAATATACTGAAAAACATGCACACGGTATATCCAGACAATAAAGTTATAGCCTTTTTGTATTGGGTTGGATCGGTTAAGTTTCTAAGTAAAGTAAATTATCTTGAAGAATATATGAAATCAGTAAAGAAAAAGGAGGATAGGAAATGAATATAACAGAGAATTTTACATTGGAAGAATTTATGCATAGCGATACTGCTATTGCAAAAGGGATAAAGAATGATCCGGGATCGCGTGAGAAACTGGCTATCACCAATCTGTGTGCAAAATTGCTACAACCATTACGGGATGCTATCGGCAAGCCTATCTCCATTAATTCAGGCTACAGATGCCCAGAGTTGAATGCGGCAGTGGGGGGTGTCCCTACATCTCAACATCAAAAAGGGGAAGCAGCCGATTTGAGTATTGATGGAAAGGCCGGTGATTTATTGGAAGTATTGGAAGATTCCGGTTTGACGTTCGATCAGGCCATCCTATACCGTAAAAATAACTTCCTTCATGTTTCGCTAAAGCTAGAAGGAGAACAAAGAAAACAGATCATCATCAAGAAATGAAAGCCTGGTATGCCATATCTGTTTTAGCTCTTTGTTTTGCTTGTTTCTTTGCCGGAAGGTATTCGGTAGAAAAGCAAATAGAGGTAGTCAAGGAAACAGACACGATCAACAAACCTGTTCCTGAGCCTTCTTACATTCTTGATGTAGAGGAAATCGAGCTACCTTACCCGATTTTCGTTTATCATAAGGGTGACACGGTAAAGGAGCTTGACACGATTTATATCCCGTTACCAATCCAGAGAAAGGTTTATGAGACAGATTTGTATAGGGCGGTAGTCAGCGGTTATAGACCCAATCTCGATTCGATGATAATCTACCATAAACGAGAGATTGTACACCAGAAAGACCGTCGCTGGGGATTAGGGGTAATAGGTGGATATGGAATAGGCAGAAGTGGCTTTTCTCCGTATATCGGGGTAGGCTTATACTATAGAATTTGGTAAGTAGACTTTTGTTCATAGTCTCTTCCTATGGGGCTGGGAAGTAAAATAAAAGCCCCCAACGTATCACGTTTAACTGCTACATAAAACTGATACACAAGCATAGACACTCGCACGTTGGGGACTTAATATCTTCAACATGAATGTCTATGCTTTTGTTGCATTATGTGCGATAAGTTTTATGTAGCGAAGGCAAAGATATAACTAAAATTCAAACATTATGTGTAAATCTGAAATCTTTGCCAAAATATTAAGAATTGTCTCTAAAGAGACAGAAGTATCAGAAGACCTGATACTGTCAAAGTGTAAACGAAGTGATATTGTTGATTCACGCGGTATCATGGTTGTTATACTATCTGAATATAAATTCAGTGAATCTCAAATATCGTCATTTACCGGATTTACGCAGCAATCGATCAACAAGTTGAAAAATATCTACCCTGACAGAATACGCAGAAATTATCTGCTAAAGGTTATAGTTAGGAATATACGTGAGTCGCTTGATATGCCATTAAGGTGTTTGTAAATTAAGATAACATATTTGTTATGAAGAAACATTGCATAGTTTTTATAGGAGGCTAATACAGAAAAGATAAGGGAACAAGTAAAAAAATCAGACAGTTTAACAACAACTTTACAACAATCCTACAACATTCTACCATTCAATACAATTACTGTTTTGCGACATTTGCGATGCGGTTGATATTGACCGTAACTAAGATTTAAAATACAATGGAAAAAACTTATGTATTTAATCAAGACGGGGCAGGTGGAGCGAGTAACGGCTTACTTGCATCAATCCTTCCGTCTTTGCAGAACAGAGGTATTGACACAGGTTACCTCATGGGATTAATGAACGGTGGAGGCGGTAACGGTGGTTTCTTCGGGAACAACGGCGGTTTTCAGGACATTATTGTGTTGATTGTGATTGCTGCCATCTTTGGCAACGGCAACTTCGGTTTTGGAGGAAACAACAATCAGGGTGCCAATGAAGGAAGAGACATGATTATGCAAATGCTTAATCGCAACGGCGTGGACATTGCATCACTTGCCCAGGCGTTGAATTTATCTTCAGACCAAATCCTTGCTGGTATTAACTCTGTATCTCAGGCAATATGCGGTTTAGGCAATCAGATGGGGCAGAATACCAACAGTATCATTACTGCAATTATGCAGGGCAATCAATCTATCCTTGCTCAATTAGCCGATTGTTGCTGCAAAACACAGACTGCGATTGAACGGCAGGGGTATGAAAGTCGCTTAGCAAGTTGCGAAAACATGAATACGCTTACACGTACAATGGAAGGGAATACTCGTTCTTTGTCAGACGCTTACCGTGAAGGATTCCAGGCTATTGTAGCCAAGATGGATGCCGCAGAAGCACGCCGTCAGCAGGAAGCCCTTGCTGCAAGGGATGCAAGAATTGCAGTTTTGGAGGGGGAAATCTCTCAGCGTAATCAGAATGCGACAATCTTGAGCAACTTCGGTCAGCAGATCGCGCCGTTGGTAGCCGGCTTGCAGGCATTGCAAAGTGATGTAGACGGTATCAAGTGCAAGATGCCTCCAACGGTATCCGTTCCTTATCCACAGTTGCAGGTGTATAACCCAGAAACCTATCGTGCGGCCGCTTTCGGTGCTTATGCCGGTGACGCGGCTTATGGACGCGGCGGTTACGGATGTGGTTGCAATAACTACTGGGGTTGATCCGGGTAAGAAAGGAGGTAATTATGTGGCCTAACTTTTTTACAGGATTTCCTTTTCCGTTCCCTTCACTTGGCAGGGCAAACTTTAACACCTTGCCAACGGTGGCTGTGACGGTAGGGACGGAGAACGTGACATTAGAGCTTCCGAACCATGCGTTTCGTAACCGGGATTATGTAGGCGGTTTCTATGTCAATCTCCGTCAAGCTATCCCGGCTGGAACAACAGCAACACTGCCCATTCTGATAGGGACGAACGGGGACACGAGACCGTTGATGGCTTACGGCGATGTGCCTGTGCGAGTAGAGAACCTTGCCGGTCCGGGTATCTATGAGATCCATTACAACAAATACACGAACGAATTGTATCTTGTTAATGGTGGATATAGACCGACAACGACTCCGGCTCCTACAGCAGAAACGGCTTCTTTGCGAAGCAAGTAGTAATTAACATGGAGTTCTGTGGTTGTTGTAAAAATTGCAATAACCACACTCCTTTAAAATCAAACAATCATGTTTCAGAATCTTCGAGTAAATAATCAGTTGTATATTCTTCATAAGGAAGCCAAACATTTCATAGAGATTGGTTCTGTGGTAAGCGTTTCTGCACCCAAACCTAAATATCCTATGCCCGCTCCTATGGGGCAGATACCTCAGATGGAGATGGTCGTAGATGTCGTGGCTAATATTAATGGTCAGAACACTACGTTTCAGAATCTTCCCTCCGGTAGTGATATAGCCGACTTTGGGCAAAACGGGAATCTTGTTGTCTCATGTTCCCGCGATGCGATGAACAATGAAATATCCATGATAAAACAAAAAAGATTGGATAGGGTTAACAGTCGGGACTATGATCTCAGCGTGATAGCATCCTGCGATGAGATGTTGACAATGATCAATCCTGAATTTGCAGAAAAGCAACGTCAAGAACAGGAAATCAACACCCTTAAGGCCCAGATGTCTGATATGAGCAAGAACATGTCTGAACTTATGGAGCTAAACAAGCAATTGATGCAACAGCTTGGAGTTAAGGAAACAACTAAAAAGTAATAATTATGGGATCAAATAGAAAACTAGAAGAGCTTTTCAGAGAGTTCGATGCTTATGAAGACGAAGACTTGATGGAAGCGATAGAAGAAGCCTATAAACTTGGTTGCAAGGAAGGCAAGAGAAAAGCAATGGAAGGCGGTATGGGATTCCGAGACGATGACGATGACGACGACGATGAATTCCGCGATATGTGGAGACGCGGTGGAGAAGGTTTCGGTGAAAGGCGCGGCGTGAGAGGAACCGGACGGTATGCCGGGGAATACCGCAGACGCAGACGTTAAATCAGAAGGGGACATTGTGCCCCTTCTTAAAAAGTAAAGATATGAGATTAGATATGTACGATGATTTTCCTTCGGGGATGAAAGCTTATTTAAGCGCATATGGCTGGCATTTTTCTAAGGCTATGTGTGATTGGGCTATTTCCATGATGGAAAAAGAAGATGGAACTGGCAAGAAAATAAAGGTACAGCCCTGGACAAAAGAGCAGATCGACGAAATGCTTAAAAAATATAACGTCGATGTAAAGAAGAAAGGCGGCTATGACTATGTGTATGTTGCCAATATGTGCAAGGCTGATTTTCTTGGCTCCTCCATTCCCCATGATCAATATGCTGCTTTATACGTGAAGAACGTTTGCGACGATCCGGATGCTTACGATGGTATTGTATTTACTCGTTTCTACGCTGATTGCATCGGTTCTGGAACGCCTATTATTTGGGATGAAATGATGTAAATATGATAAGAAGAGGCCTATACATAATGAAGTACGATTGGCAGGTGCATATATTTTATCGTGTCACCTGCTATTATACGGAAGAGATCATAGGTTTGTTGAAATCAATAGATTGTCCGAAAGACAAGGCAAGAGAGGCTTACAATAATTTGGTGTCATGCAAACTTGATACCGGTGTCACGTACTCCAATTACAAGCTACGGAAATCTGTAATGGTCATAAGTAAGACTTCGTCCCCGGAAGAGTTTTTAAACTCCCTAAAGCACGAATGCCGCCATTTGGAGGATCATATAGCTACGGCATTTAAAATGCCTATAGGAGGTGAAGAAGTGGCGTATTTGGCCGGTTATTTAGGTAGGATGTTGTACGAGGATGTGCAGTTGTTTATATGCGACTGCCGCAAACATAAACGGGAAAAGCTATGCGTAAAGCGAATAAAAAAGAAATAAGAAAATTAAAAAGGGAGTCAGCCAGACGCGAGATTGACCGCCTGGTTGACTCCCTTGACTTTGAGCCTGTCAACTTCAATGAGAAGGTGTGCCAGCTAAGGAGGCTGATGTGCCTGTTATGAGGCTATATCGGCAAGTAGACTATCAAGCAGATGTACTGTAATAGCCAAGTCAAGACTTGTTCAGGTATTAGTTTAGTCTCTTCTGCATAAAGTGTCCGATATTTTTTTTGAGAAGTTACAAGTTATCCTTTCAGAAATTCAGGATTATCAAAAACATTCCCAATAATACACCCTTGGCATATCTCTGAATCTAATAAATCGCACGGATTAACTCCATCTAAGGATATGCACCATCCTGTATGTTCGTATAAGTCAATTACTTTTGGAAACTTTCTTTTCTCTTCATGCTTCCATGTTGAGAATATAACGGAATAAATACGTCCGCTTGGTGCTTTTATCAAGTCTCCTTCGTAAATCTCCTTTTCATTTTTGTCTTTTAAGCCTGTGTTCTGACCGATAGAGTCAGACATAACAAAATCCCATTTTGAAAAGAAAGGTGATGCAGAACCGTCATTAAATACTCCTCTTTCTTCTATGATTATTGTACCTTGTCCTAAATCTACAGGAGTACCGTATTTCCACTCTTTGTAAGTAGTGCTTTTCCCTCTGAATTTTATTTCACGCATAATTAAGCTTCTATTAAAATATGTCCTTGCTTTCTTAATTGTTCGACGTATTTCATCATACCTTTTTCCGTAGAAAATGATTCATCGTCCCACCAAATGCCCAATCGTTTAACCTGCACTTGATACCACTGATCACCGAAGAAGTTTTCATACAATCCGTTCTATATTTAGCCATTTGTCAGTCCTCCTTATTAGGCAGTAAATCTTCGATGTATGCCCAGCGCATATAATGATTCTTTTCCGAAAGTTCTTCCCATGGCTTGCTCTTGGTTAAATAGACCAAATCATAAGCACTGTCAATATCCTCCACAATGAGCAACTTCCCTTTGTCTGGCTTTTCTCTTGCATCGTGCCACACGCAACCAATGCGCCAGTTTGCACCGGCTATAAAACTATTGCTGCTTGCGACTTCAAAGCCACCGCCAGTCCAGTTTTCATAAGCAAAATAATCTGCTGCTTTTTCAATATCATCTCTTTCCATTTTTTCTTTTGTTAAATTAATATCTTTCGTGAAATGAACTAAAATGGGACGTTACAATTCCATTGGCAGAAGTAGTTATCACATACTCTTGCTATTTTAAAATACTGCGGAGACCGGCTAATAAAGATGTTCCACTTATTACATATAGTTATAATTCTACACTTTTTCATTATTCCCCCACCTATGGAATGGCATCTACTAATTGCTATTATCTTTCTCATAACCTATTTTTAATTTTAAGCCATCTCAAAAATATTTTGAGTGGATCTCGGTTTATAATTTATCCATATAACTTCCTGTACTTCGCTGGATCGAATGTTGTTCTTTTTGACTGGAAACTTGATCATTGTCCAGTCTCCGTATAATTCTTGCATAAGAGGACAGTCATAACTGCTTATCATCGCTTTACCTTCGATTGCATGTAATCGAAGGGAAAGCTCCCGGTGTTGTTCCTCTGAAAATTCAAACTTATAATCGTTTGATGAAGCACGACACTCAAGCGGATATGGTGGATCTACATAAAAAAAGGCATCTGGAAAATCTAACCGACTAATGCAATCACTATAATCTAAATTGGTTATCTGAAAGTTTGAGCGTATTACTTCTGCAACATCATGAAGCTTCTCAATCGCATTATTCCATCGGGAAACTGTTTCACCGCCTTGAGCATTTACGTGTTGTTTTGCGCAATGCCATCCCTTGTTCTTGCGTTGTGCCCCCAGTCCGAAAAAAGACTGACGGATGCGAACATAAAATCTTCGGGCCTGCTCGATCTTGTCTGCAGATGGTTCCCAGGAATTATTGTATTCCAATTCGGAACAGGGAGTGAGCAGTAGTAGCCGTATCAATTCCGGTTCATTATTCCTCAATACCTCAAAGAAATTAGTGATATCGGTATTAATTTCGTTGGCCGTCTTTATCACTCTTCCTTTGTAATTGAGAGATACTACCATGCTTCCAGCAAAAAGATCCACCAAGTGAGTAAATTTATCGGGGAAGTATTTGTATAAATATTCCAACCAGGTAAACTTACCTCCGAAGTAGTTAAAGGCTATCAGCTTATCTTTGTTTCCACTCATATTACTTCATTTCTTATTATTGAATTATTATTCAAAATCTTCAATATCATATTCCCAATCCATTGCATCAGCTTCTCGGATATTGTCAGAAAGCCATTCAGATGCTTTCGCAGAGTCTTCGTCACTTTCACTGGGATTGGGGACGACTCCACCCCAATCGTAGCAATTTGCCAAAGAATCATAAACATCATCTGGAACTTCTACATTGTCAAGTTCAACTCTATAAGTTACATTGACAGTCAAATTTTTAATTATCTTCATTTCTAGTTAAATTGAAACTTTTCATATACTCACAATCTCTATCACAAGGGCAATTATCATCATAGCAACTATCGTTGTGACTGTTCCAGCAAGGGCATTGCTTATGATATGCCTCTAATTTGGCTTTATCTCGATCTGCTTTCATTTTAGCCTTAATATGATCCGGCAATGCTTCTTGTGCTACCGGATCGAAAGTGATACATTTCGTTTTATCCATAATGTTTAATTCCATTTTGTTATAAATTTACTTATACCAGCGTCCACCGCAATATTTACATACAAAATAATTCCCCATACTCATCACCTGAACTTTTTCATCCACGCATATACGGCACATGCAAATTTTATGATCGCCATCAGACACAGGCTCTAAAATTTTATCATATTCCCAGAAAGATAACTTGCCTTTAGCCGGTATTGGTTCGGGGAATAAAATAGGGTTAGCAAACACCCAGTTCCAAACACCCTTTTCAGCCCATAGTGAGGGGTGGTTCTGAACGCAATCGACTATCTCAACGCTGCCGATGATTGCGCCAAAATGGTAATTGCTCCAATCAGTGCCGCCTTTTGAAATTTCTCTTAGGAACTTATCTACCTTGTCGCATACAGGAACAGATGCAGACCAATGGTTATCAGCTTTCATACCTGCGTGAATAAGCACACGCCCACGAAAATTTGTTTTCCAAGTCCTGTTTTCTATGTCTTTCAGCCCGGACACGATAAGGCTTGCCCACGGCTGTTTAATTGTTATCGCTTTCATTTAACTTCTTTAATTCGTGAAGTGAATTATTATTCTGTCTCTAAACTCTCTGCAAGTTCTTCAAGAGAACCTCGTACAAAGGCTGTTGTTTCATCACTACATCGACTTAAGAAATTCAACAATGTGCTCTGAATATTGTACCATTCATTTAACTCCTGCTGTAAATATTCTTTTTCATTCATATCTATTTAGTTTTAATATCAATTCGAATAAATATAATGCATTCCTGCTTCATATACCTTATGTACATCAGGGTCATTCTTGTCTTCCGGTTCCAATTCACTCTCTTCACAAGCATAATCCCATTCAGAGTTGTAGTACATATCCTCATTTGTTTTCTCCAAGGAGCAATCTTTCATCAAATTCATATCTTCTCCCCAAACTGCAACTTCCTGCTGTTGCTCTTCTTCTGTCATAAGGGATATTTTGTCTTTTAATTCTTTCCAGGTCATAGCTTAATTCTTTTTAGTTTTGAATTAATGTGAAAAGGGCAATTATAGTCGCAACTGATATAATAGATAAAATAACGTTTGCCAATGCATGCTTTAAGAGGCGCCTTTCGAGATTTGCGATATGCTTTCTTAGTCCTTCGCAATGTTTTTTTGTAGATCTGGATTCTTTGAGTTCTTTGTTGTATTTTTCCATATTTTTGTCACACCATTTCATTATATCAGCACTTGCTTTGTTAAGCATATCTCTTATTTTTTTATCATCATAGAATGGTATCTCAACATCAACACAAGTATATGGATTGTATGATACTCCGTATGTATAAAAGCATACTTTCAATGTGACAACTTCAGGCTTAGCCATTTCTTCGGCTTGTTTCTTTATCTGTTCATCTGTTGCTTCGGCTTTAGCTTTAAGCTCATTGTAGTCTTCTATATTCAGCAAAGCCATGTTTTCAAATTCTGTATTCATATCGACTATTTCTTATTTATTTATTTATATTATCTTCTTTCTTATCATTCCGTATCCAAACTATCTGAATATTCCTTTTAGGCCTCCATTAACAGCGCATATTTTGGCTTCATTTGATGGGTGTACGTATACATTGAGGGTTGTACTTATATCCGAATGTCCTAAAATTGTGGATACAGTTTTAACATCGACTTTATTTTCAATCAAGGTACTTGCAAAAGTATGGCGTAATCCATGAAATTTAATGCAATGATTTAACTTTACTTTTTCAAGAATAAAAATTCGATAATATGTACGTAAAGTTCGAGGTTCGATAAAGTCTTCAGAGCAGGTGCAAACATAATAATCTGGCTTACATACGGCATAGAACTTTTTCACAATGGGTAAAATATTCTTAAGAATAGGTATGTGCCTATCTGATGAACTAGTTTTAGGAGCTCCTATCTCAACCACCGTCTTTTTCCTGTCGGTACCGATATTCCCAGGAAGATATATGCGTTCCATTGTTTTATTGACATGAATTGTATTGCCAACAATATCTATATCCCGCCACTGTAACGCACAAATTTCGCCGATTCTCATGCCTGTGCATATTGACAATAAAATGCCTAAATTGCGAGGTGATGGATTATCCATAACATACTCAACAATTTTACGATATTCTTCTTGCGTGTAACGTTCTAATTTTGAAACGCCAACCTTATTATTGGTTGGCCAAATAACCTTCCAAGCTGTATCGGGTACATTGATGTCCAATTCGTCACCAGCGTAGCGAATAAGCATCTTTATGACTATAAGGATATCTGAGCAGTATTTCTTTGACTTAGCGCCTGAATCAAGAAGTTCATAAAGAAATGTTGTAACAACCTTCTTATTCATGGTCTCCACATCTGTAGATCCAAATCTAGGAGCCAGTATCTTTATATATATGAGCTGATAACAGCTTAGTGTTGATTCCTTAACTTGTCTTCTCTTGACAGACAACCATTTATTATATACATCATTTAATTTCATAATTCTTGTACTATTTTGGCATTAGTATCTGCTTTTATTATTTCCGAAAAGGAAAGTGTATCATCTTTGCGATTAAGAAGGATATACTTCTGCTTAACTTCTTTTGTTAATACATCCCCGTGATAAACATACCCCATAATTCCTCTAATCGATAAGTTTAAAAGAAGTATAGGAATTGATCTATCAGATAATTCCCAACATGATACAATATTCTGAGATGGGAAATGTTCCCAGGGTAATAATTTCGTACAACGTTGCCACCAATCCGCAATGATCATAGATCCATTTCCGGCAGTAGGTTCATGTATACTTCCGGTTTGAGATGTTAGTAATGAACATAATACTCCCAGAGAATTTGGTGTGAAGTCCTGTTTTTTTTGCTTTCTTTCAGATAAATCACTTTCGTAAACTTCTTGAAACCAGTCATAAGACAAATCGTTATCGTTCAGTCTAATCAACTCTCGGTATATTTTATTCCTATCTTCTAAATCCATATCTAAAATTTTAGTAACGGCATTAGGCAAATCCATCAGGTCATTTATTAAAAACACCTTAAATAAGTCGTCCTTATTCATATCGTTTATCGAGCTTGTTAAGAAATGTTTTATTATATTTTATTCTTGCGGAAAGCATTTTCTTAGAGGTTCCTAGTATATATCCTATTATAGATTGCGGAAAGACGCCATTTTCCACATTATCAATTGTTGCCATAATCGCGCTTATTGCTAATTCGTACGCTTCTTCATTCGATACCTCCAAATGAAACTTGCAATAATTTTCTATATCTTTAATGTAATTCATAATAAATAAAGGACGTTCCTTTTTTTTCAGGCAATCAATTAGTTTTTCATACTCATTAACATCAAACGGATATCTACACTTTACACTCCCTCTTTTGTGCTTTTTATAAAAATCATACCTCTCCATCCCATCTCCGTTTTTATTGACAATAATATATTTAGGTATATGCAACGGGTTAATATTGTTTTTGGCCGCATAGATTAGGCGTTCACGTCTAAAACCGTGCCTAAGGCCATCATCCATTAATACAGATATATTAGTACAACGGTTTTCCTTATTTGTTTTTGAGTTGATTATTTTTAAATCAGGAGTGACAATATAAGTTGTTCCTGGTATAGTCATAAATTCGTTCATATTCATATTCTTTTTAATTTTTATCTTCTTTCTTGATCTTAATCTTATCAATCATCCTTTGATATTTAGCGGCCACATAGTCACAGTGTATTGCCAAATTCCTGTCGCGCTCCTTTTCGAGGCGCTTTATTTCTTCTTCTATCCAATCTTTCATATTTCATCTTTTTTTGTCATTTTTCGCATGATTCAAACGCTTTTTCAAATACTTCCGCCCTAAGCATATTGTTTGCTATGGCCTGAAAAGCGTTTGCAATTTCTGGCAACTCATTCAAATTCACATGTATCTCTTTGGGGGTAAGTACCTCTGTAAGCTCCCTTGCAAAGTGCAGCATCTTATCCATGGTGAGATACCGAAGGGGATTGTAAGCCAGTGGGGCATATTTGCTTATGGCGGTAAAGAAATCCCGGATGGTAATTTGGGATGTCTGGCATAACATGTCCACCGTAGAGCAAATGGAAAGAGCTTTATTCAAATCTTCATGGCATCCGGCATTATGCAATGCCTGGCTGACGGTAAATCCATAGCGATCTATATGAGGCTTGATATCGTCCTCCATGCTCTGCGTAATGAGGGCCATGGCTTCCGCGTTTACACCTGCGATCCGGCATATTTGTCTGTTGTATGCGGCCATTTGGCGGTCCATGCTGTTGATCAGCATTTTGACCTTTTGGCGATAAAGTCCGCATCCCTTGATGTGATCGGAAAGCTGCATTTCGAAATTATACACTTGGTCGTTGACGAATAGGACGATATATGTCAGACTCGTAACAAGACCGCCGGTGTCCTTGTCTATTTCATCCCAACTGTTGTATTGTTTCATGGCAGTAGCTTCGCTTCTGTGCATCTTATCCATCTGTAGCCGGAAAACGAGATGCTGTTCGTGCTCCGGTCTATGTCCGCAATAATTCTTACTTTTCCTTTGTACAAGACTTTTGATCCGATCTTGCATTGGGTCCTGAATACATTGATTTTCATAATTCTATTACCTTCGACTATCCCCTGTTACAGGAATGATGTTAAACATTTCCTTCCTCCTGTCACGGATAAAATCGCCATACAAGCGTTCTATTTCATCCCCGTCAGCATTGGTTGTGACAAAAGTTTTTAATCCAGTAGTCTGCCAATAGCTGTATCGGATGTGCAGGATATGCTGCATGACGTTCAGTTCCGTGCCATAATACTTGGTCGGAATCGGCTCTCTGCCAAGTTCGTCAAAACACATTGGCACTGGTCCGGATGATGACCATCCTGCGTTATCCAGATACCGGCTAAGATCACCTGTTAGCGAGTAATCCGTTGTCACTTGGCTGCATATATAGACCCTGAACCCCATCCTAAGGCTCTTGAAATATTGGCTGAACACTTGCATCAATGTGCTTTTGCCTGTACCTACAGGGCCTTCCAGCCAGATGCCCTTTCTCCTGTCAAGCCGCCCTTCCTGGAGGTGGAAGTACAGGAACAGGTTGTTTACTAAGTCCCTGTTGCGCTCATCTATGCGGAATGTTCCCTTTGTCACCTGCTCGGCTACATGCAGGAACCACCGTTTGTACGGATCGAGATCGATCTTAAGGCTCCCCGTAGCGTTTTGGACCGGCGGATGTATGATTCCTCCTATTCCCTGCATTTTTTCTTAGGTTTTCAAGTTTGATACTTAGCCATGATGCGAAATGGATTTCCGCATCTTCCGGCGATTTCATTCTCACGTTCCGGCATGACAGCTCACGGAAAAACTCTTCCAGATAGGCGTGAATCTCGTTCATGCCGATATATTGCTGCCTGTGGATTATTTCAAGCCATGCGGAATCAGCGCATACGAACGCTTTGCATTCATCCAGTGGTTTGTCCACTTTTTCAGGGTGAAATCCCGGATAGTCCGGGTGGGAGAAAGAGCCGGAAGGCTCGCTTTTCTTTTCTCTCTCGATAGAGAGAGTTTCTTTTACTTTACTATTCTTTACTTTACGGCAATCTTCCTGAGTTTTTCGATATTCTTCCAGTATTTTTCGCGATTCTTCCGGAATAATGTCGTATTCTTCCGGAATTATTATGCCTTTCCGCTTCGCCCGGATACACATATCAATGTATCTTGATTGAATGGATGGTGAAGTAAGTACACTCCCATTAGAGAGCAGTTCCTTGCTGAAAAGACCCACAGCACAACAGTAGCGTACTATCTCATTCACCTTTGTTTCCTTCAATCCCCAGTATTCGGCTACATCAAAGGCAGTACTTTCGTCCCACACGAGGACACAGCCTCTTACCCGGTAGATCTCATTGAGTATATATTCGTAAACGGCAAAACCATCGCATCCGCAATCTTTTTTCAATCGCTTTATCCGGATGTCCTGGAACCTGTCGGAATCCATAGAATAGAAAGATAATCCTGTTTTCGCTTTAGCCATATCTTGATTTATCCATTGTTATCCAGTTTGTTGTTAATGATATAAAGATACTCATTAATATAGTTAGTTTATGGTTTAAATAATTGTGAATTAAATTTTTAAACTTTAGTTATCTATTCATAATCAATACCCAGTCTTATTTAATCTAAGCGATTCCTTCTCGTAACTAAGCAGGCTTCGAAGCGAATCCAGTTGATGCGTGCAAGAAGCATTGAGTCTATCCAGTCGGTCGACCAGATAGCATTCGTCTTCCGCGATACTGTCCAGCAAGGCATTCTGCACTTTGGCCGACAGGCAATTTTCTTTCGCTATCCGGATGATCATGTTCTGTATCTCGTCAGACTTTTTCTTCCGGAGTATTTTTTTTGCCTCTGCGAGCATTTCGCCGGTACGCATCATGTAGACCATGATGACGGATATGCGCTCTTGTATTTCCGCCGGATTGTTCGAACAGGTGGTGTTTAGATAATCGCTTATTTCTTTTATCTCTTTCTCCATCGTCATACGTTGTTTAAGTACTCATTCATAACTTTCATGAATTCGCCGATCGAACGGACAACGACATATTTGGCGCCGATCCGACCAAACTCAGCTTCGTATTCCTTCTGGTGTACGGATTGCCTGTTTTTTCCGGCCTTCAACTCGATCCCCATAAACGGGTGTTCTTTATTTGGATATAGCAAAATGAGGTCCGGGACCCCGGCTCTGACACCCATTTGTTTAAACTTCGCTGCCTCGACTGCATTGCGATAGCCTCCGTTAGGAACGTGTATCAGCAAGTGTCTGAGGTTCGCATATTGCAAATCGAACCATCTGACTATTGACTTTTGTAATTGATCTTCTATATGTCTCATTCGTAATCGTAATTATCGTATTCATCCGGTTCATAGTCCGGTATGTCGTATCCAAAATCCATCGAACTGTTTCCTTTCTCATCCTTCATCCATCGGTGTTACAACCGTGTCACGTCCGGTCTTGTCTACGATGATCTTCTTTCCCGATACGGTGATTTCCGTCTTACATCCTTCAGGTAGGGACTGGAAGAATTTACGGACGGATGGATTGTTGGCGTCGGCTGTTTTATCCGTATTTTTGTCATCTTCGGCATCATACGGGAATATATCCACGAGTGCGGTTTCGGTAACAGAAGCGATTTCGTAATCGGCCAAAGTATCCTTCATTCCTTTTTCCAGCACTTCGATAGCTTCTTTCAAATTGGAGGCTTGTGTCAGCATCTGTGCAGCTGTTTTCTTTTCAGCTCCGCTTTTCTCGTCGAGCGTAATAAAGTAGACTTTGATCTTATAGAAGCGGTCGCCATTTTCATTGAAGAATATCTCGGACAACTTTGCCCGCTTGATGTCTTTTATCACAAACTCACCGCTGATAAAAGGGGTTAATTCTTCAATGATACGTGCCTCTGCTTCTGTAAACGACAAGGCATCGACCAAATAGGGCTCCGTCACTTTCTTTTGCTTTCCGTCCTCCATTATCTTTTCATAGGAGACTTTACATTCAAACCAATTGTGCATCATACTCTATTTCTTTTAATTCGTTCAACCTATTTGTGGGACGGAGCGGAATCGAACCGCTCTGACGCATGGCTTATGTGACCACTCCCTTTCGTCCCAAAACTCCCCTCTGCATATCCTCACGGACGGCAAGGGGAAACTAACCTAAACTAATACCATGCAAAACATACTATTCGACTATTCCCAGACTTTCCAATCCGGAATGTATTCGTAATCATTCATTTCAAGCTCCTTTCTAATTTACGGGCCATCTTCCTGCATCTGCGGGCTACATCCAGATCGACCGGCTTAGAGCAGTTGGCGTCTATTAGTACTTGCGACCGACTGAGCAGACCTATGATTGTTTTAACGTCTGTTTTACTTATCCTGTCTTCATCCTCAAGTCATGGAACCTCTATCTTGTCGAAGTCAATGCCGTGTTCGTTCATGAAGTTGCCGAGAGCGATAATATTTTCACGGGTTGTTGTGACCTTGAAGGCACGAGTTAGAAGTTCCGGCTGTGCCGGCACAGGCTGTTCTTTAGGCTGATCCATAAAAGAAGGTTGCCCATTCATCCTTTGATTAGCCGTATTAAAAGGATTGGGTTGGCTAACTTTGGGTTGTTCTGCTTCTACTTTCTTACGTGCTTCTTCCTGTTCTTTTCGTTCCTGTTCAGCTTTGATACGTGCTTCTTCTGCTGCTTGGGCACGTTCGCGTTGTTCCTTCAGACGATTAGCATACTGGATGGTATTGCCAATGTTCATCGTGTCCATATAGTATGTGCGAAGTACGTCAAAATCATCACCGCCAAAGCCTTTAAGCGTTTCAAGATCTTCGTCAACCTTAGCGAAAACCGTTTCAATGTCTGCTTGTACCGCTTTCATGCTTGTGGACTTGTTAAGCCATTCCAGCTTGAAGATTTTCCGAAAGTCGATCAGATTCGTATTTCCATCGTCGAAATAGGAACGGATAACGGCAAGTTTCTTGTCTTTATACTGCTGCTCGTTCTGCTTGACTACCGTGTCAATCTTGGCAGAGCATTCGCCAATCAATTTTACGGTTTCAGCCACAACTTCCTTGAACTCTCCGAAAGGTTTCATAAATTCCTTTTCGATTTCAAGACGTTTTGAGTTGAGAAGTTTGGCCGCCTTGTTGAGAGCAGCTTTATCTCTCTTCGCTTGGTCGATATTGTCATCGTTATAGTTAGATATATCGTACATGGGAAGAGTTGATTTTACCATGTCTCTGATTTGGATCGCATTAGTAGTAAGGCTACCTAATGTTTTTTCACTAACGACCAGTTCAAGATCGCTTTCTTTGATTGCTAATTGTGTGTTCATTTCTCTATATTTTTTATTAGTCCCATCCACCATTATTATACATGGATAAATCGGCAGAATCTAAATCCGTTTTCTGAATAGCTTCTAAAAGTTTTTTCTTGGTTTCCCGACACATGTCATAACCATAGCCTTTGTACGGGTATGTACGCTCCCATGTGCTGATTGGGAAAGGAATATTTTCGTCAATGACCAGCCTCTTCATATGAAGATGTTCGAAGAATTTCTCATGATAGAGTAGTTTGTACTCGTATGCTACTATACTTGCAGATGAGAATGGAAAATAATCATCTTCCTTTTCTTCGTATTTAGGCTCCTTATAGTAAGCCATTTTTGCCACAGTAAAGTCGAAGCTCCTGAGAATCTCTTCTGGCTTTCCGAACTCTGACTCTATGAACTCTACCCATACCTTTTCTCCCTCTTTCTGGAATGCGCATACCTTCTCATTCCTATACTTAAATTTCCATCCTTCTTTCTGATGTCTTCCTTCATTGAACAAATTAACAGCTTCCTGAAAATCGCTTTCACTTTCAAAGAAAATATCAATGTCTTTTACTCTTTCTCCGGAAAGGATATTCTTAAAACATCCTCCGGCAATGAATCCTTTATGACCTTCCATGTATTTGTCAAGCCATCTTATTTGCCCAAAATTGTCAGGTGTATTTTTCTGATAGTTAGTTTCCATTTCAATTAATTATTTTATCTATCATATCGTTAGCAAGGCGTATACGCCTCTCCATCTCCGCGAATATTTTTTCATCCGGCAGGATACGGACGATGTGTATCGGATCGGATTGATATGGATTATAGGCAATGAAATATACCTCTTTCGCCCCTGTACACATCATGTGTGCCATGCACTGGTAGAAGTATTCATATTTTACGCTTAATAGGGATGCGTTGTCATAAATCTCGTTCTTGTAGCGCATGAATGTTGCCTGGTTGGGACATTTTATTTCCAGACAGGACTTTATGCCGGTGTTCTCGTCGTAGTAAAAACCGTCTGGACTGCTGGCAAAATGTGGAATGGTAGGATGTTTGCACGAACCGACCTCCACAATATGCAGACCGGATATTTCGGCATACAGGTTGCGAGCATCCGTCTCTTGTTCGTTGCCCCATCGTATCGCCTTGCTGGTCACTTCCGTTTGCTTGAGATATTCGGCAAACTGGCTATCGTCATTAACGATAGCCGGATTCATTGCCCTTTCTGATGCTATTTGATATATGTAGCTTTTCCCTGTTTCAGAAAAGATGTCCGTGCGCCCGCTTTTCATTAGTAAGCCGACATTGCTGCCTGTGATATTCCCATGACGGGCGCGGAACCAAGCTATCGTATGCTGTGCTGCATTATCAATCATAACAGGGTTTTTTGTGAGGGTTGTTTACTATCCGTCTCTGCTTTTTCAACTGGGTATGGTTGCTGTTCTTCCATTTTTTTTGGGACGGCTGCTATGCTTGCCAGATCGGCCAGCTTGTTTTTTGGCTTGATTTCTTCATATTCGACATCCTGTATGTCGTCAGCTTCTTCTTTAGTCAAGAATCCCATGCTGATTTCAGGACAGTACATACGTTGCCAGAATGCAGCAGCACGATAAGTAAGCATAAGGCTTGGCATTGTAACCCACTTGCTACCGGTTTTTGTATACCATCCTTCCTTAATTGCCGTTTCAATCGTTATAGGATCGGATTCAAGTGTCTCCCCTGTAGAAAGTTCAGTTGCGTAGGCAATACATTCAATGTTGTCAACATCTGTACCGTCAAACTCTTTTACCACTATGGTATTACGCTTAGCAACATTATCCCAAACCGTTTCGTTATATTTGATCTTTCCGACCTTACCGAGACTTCGTTTTCGGTATCGTAGGGATGAATATTTACCACTCATGTTGATGGTAGCAATAAGGAATTTGCTCGACCATGAGGGGTTGCCCTTGACAATGTAAAGGTTTTGCATGACCATCAGCGAATTCACGCCCATACGTGTTGCCATATCAATCGCAATCACACAGTTGCCAACATTGCCTTTATAGGCTTCTGGTACGATTGTGCTTTCCGTGTACATCTTTGCCATGCGTTGCATGACCTCGAACTGTTTCACCATCTGTCCGACCGGAGTAAGTGCAAATTCGGCTGCTTGCTTAGCTTGGGATATTTGCAGTTCTGTTGTTTGATTTTCTTGTCCCATGTCTTTTATTATTTAAAGTGTTTGTGGATGCTAGGGAATCGAACCCCTTTCTTCCCCGGTCGGGGACGCTTTACCATTAAGCTATGCGCCCTGTTGCCTGCCTCCTGGCGGTAATTGTTCCCGGATAACCTATCAAAGTACACCGGGATGTTGTTTGAAATAATAAATAGAAACAAAATAACCGGTCTCTCACCGGACACTGTCCTTTAACAGCGGAGTTGATTAATTAAACATTGATTATTAATACTCACCCTACCGTGCTCCTGCCTACCGGACCATTGCAAATGTCAAGGTCTACCACTTTCAAGATTTGCGGTTGCCGATCTGAGGCGAGGTTTACACCTCGGATGCTTAGTTTTTCTTCTACCGACCGAACACCTCTTTGAATTTGTTGTCTAAAGCATTAAGTATTCTAACTCTTATTGCCGGATCACAACTTATATTATCAATCGAATAGATTCTAGCGAGAAGCTGTTCTCTTGAACCGCAGAAACATCCACAAGTATAAAAAGGGGCAATTTGGGGGTAATTGTGTTTATACCACATATGATTAGTCCCTTTTACCGCCACATAGTTTTTTAGTGACTACGAAGTCGTAGGTTGTTTCTTTGTAACCCGGTGTGTTAGGGTTCCCGGCAGCGCTACGGCGGACATCACAGTCGCTATCCTTAGCCAGT
>ULPM01010305.1_pt1 | contig 30906 bp, 22 predicted proteins | sample 1953501 | NCBI WGS metagenome assembly ULPM01 (sample SAMEA4835629, study PRJEB28245) | human gut metagenome | biome: gut microbiome; material: fecal sample | place: Denmark | collected 2008
CCCAGCGTGCTTCCCGCATTGTCGTCCACACGCATCATGCCGTCCCGGTGGTAACTGTGGAACGGGCAGCGGGGGGCGTTCACCGGAATCTGGTTATGGTTCACCCCCAGCCTGTACCGCTGGGCGTCCCCGTAGGAGAACAGGCGCCCCTGGAGCATCTTGTCCGGGGAAAAGCCGATGCCGGGAACGACGTTGGCCGGGTTGAACGCCGCCTGCTCAATCTGGGCGAAATAGTTGTCCGGGTTCCGGTTGAGTTCCAGCACGCCCACCTCCATGAGGGGGTAATCCCCGTGCGGCCATACCTTGGTCAGGTCAAACGGATTGAAGGGGCATGCCTTGGCCTGCTCCTGGGTCATCACCTGGATGTACATCGTCCAGCGCGGGAAATCCTTCCGCTCAATGCTCTCATACAAATCCCGCTGGTGGCTCTCCCGGTCCTTCGCGATAATCGCTTCCGCCTCCGCGTCCGTCAGGTTCTTGATGCCCTGCTGGGTTTTCAGGTGGAACTTCACCCATACCCGCTCATTGTCCGCGTTCAGCATGCTGAACGCATGGCTGCCGAACCCGTGCATGTGGCGGTAGGAGGAAGGAATGCCGCGGTCGCTCATCACGACGGTGACCTGGTGGAAAGCCTCCGGCAGGGAAGTCCAGAAATCCCAGTTGTTCCGCGCGCTTCTCATGTTGGTGCGCGGGTCGCGCTTGATGGCGTGGTTCAGGTCCGGGAACTTGAGCGGATCCCTCAGGAAGAAAACCGGGGTATTATTGCCCACCAGGTCCCAGTTTCCCTCCTCCGTGTAAAACTTGATGGCAAAGCCGCGGATGTCGCGCTCCGCGTCCGCCGCTCCCCGTTCCCCGGCCACGGTGGAAAACCGCACCAGCAGGTCGGTCTTCTTGCCAATTCCGGAAAACATGGCAGCCTTCGTGTAACGGGTGATGTCCCCCGTCACGGTAAACGTGCCGAAGGCGCCGGAGCCCTTGGCATGCATGCGCCGTTCCGGGATCACTTCCCGGTCGAAATGGGCCAGCTTTTCCAGGAACCAGACGTCCTGGAGCAGCATGGGGCCGCGGGGGCCGGCCGTGAGCACGTTTTCGTTATCCGGAACGGGCGCTCCGACGGAGGTCGTTAAATTCTTTTGGTCACTCATGGTGTCTTTTAGTTAGAATTATTATAAACTAATTTTTTCAAGGGTGTCAACAAAGTTTCTTTCAAATCCCGGAAAGGCAAACAACTTGCTTGCGGCCTTCCTCCGCGGGACGGGAAAACGGCGCATGGCGTACCCCATGAAGCCAAGCCCTCCCGGCGGCTGCCTCCAGGCAACGGGGCCAAGGCCATTGCGCCATTTTCCGCTTGACCCTGAATGGAGAATCCGGGAGAGTGCCTTTCTCGATGAAGAATCGGGGCTTTCCTCATGAACCGTTTTCTTGCAACAATCTATTGCAACCTATCTCTTTCTCCGCAAACGAGAAAGAAGCGCCGCGTCCGCCTGGGTTTGAAGACGGGAGGGGAAGGTTATGTAAACCCGGTAGGAAACCGCATTTTTCTCATTCTTCCTTCCGGCGAAAAACAGCTTGTCGAGCCGTACCAGATACCGGGGTCCGTCCGGCTGAACATTGAGGGAGAGCACAACACGCTCATCTTCCATGCTCCGCTCTCCTTAAACAATATCTCCATCCACATCTGGAAACATGTCCGCGGCGCGAAAATCGAATTCGGCTCCTCGTCGTCCGGGCACAGCCACTGGAACAATGTCAGCATTCTGGCAGCTGCATCCGGAAGCGCCCTGTCCATCGGCCATTCGACGAGCATCGAAGGATTAGCGGTCATGCTTGTGGGCGGCAAATGCCACATTGGCAACGATTGCATGCTGTCTTCCGGAATCACCATCTGGGCAAACGACTCCCATCGCCTGATGGACGCCGACACGGGGGAACTGCTCAACGACCAGCCGCAGGGCGTCCTCATCGGCGACCACTGCTGGATCGGGCAGGGGGCAACCTTCACCAAAAATGCCATCATCCCGGCAAATACGGTTGTCGGCCTGCAATCGGTCGTCACCAAATCCTTCCGGGAGGAATTCACCGTTCTGGCGGGAAACCCGGCCAAGGTCATCAAAAAAGGGGTCAAATGGAGCCGTGAAAGAGAAATGGGCTAAGGACGCCCAACACGTTCCTCCGCAGCTTCATGGCCTGAACCGCCTGCGCATGCCGGGCCATGTGCCGCAGGGGGCGCCGCGGCATGCGGACCGGAGATGCCCGGCGCTTCCATCTTCAATGCTTTTCCCCCGCTCCGCCCTGTTGCCGGAGACGCATTTTAGGCTTCCAATATGGGGCTGATCTGCTCATATTGCCCGGGCATGAATCTTGACCTTCTCCAAAAAGCCGCCAACCAGGCGCGGGGACTTGCCATGGATGCCGTTCACGACTGCGCATCCGGCCACTTGGGCCTGCCGCTGGGGTGCGCCGAAATCGGGGCCGTCCTGTTCGGCGATCTGCTCAACATCTGCCCCGCGCAGCCCCGCTGGCTCAACCGTGACCGCTTCATTCTCTCCGCCGGCCACGGCTCCATGTTCCTTTACGGCTGGCTGCACCTGTCGGGATTCAACATCGGCATTGAAGACCTCAAGGGCTTCCGCCACAAGGGCTCCATCACGCCCGGCCACCCGGAATTCCGGGATACGGAAGGCGTGGAATGCACCACGGGGCCGCTGGGCCAGGGCATTGCGAACGCCGTAGGCTTCGCTCTCTCCGCCAGGCGCGCCGCCGCTCGGTTCAACAAGCCCGGCATGGACATCTTCACCCAGCACATCTTCTGCCTCACGGGGGACGGATGCCTCCAGGAAGGCGTGGCCCGCGAATCCGTCGCCCTGGCCGCCGTCCTGAAGCTGGACAACCTCATTCTAATTTACGATTCCAACGACATCACGCTGGACGCCCCTGCGGAACGCACCCAGCTTGCCGACCCGCGCGCCGTGTATGAAGCCCTGGGCTGGGACGTGCGCCAGATCGACGGGCACGACCTCAAGGCCATCGCGGAAGCGGTGGAAGCCGCCAAAAACGCCAGGAACGGCAAGCCCCAGCTCATCATCGCCAAAACGGTAATCGGCAAAGGCATCCCCGGCATTGAAGGCACCACGAAGGGCCACGGGGAAGGCGGAGCCAAGCTCCAGGAAGAAGCCCACGCCAACTGGGGCATTCCTGCCGGGGAACGCTATTACGTCTCCGAAGACGTCCGCAGCGCCTTCACGGACCTCAAGGCCAGACGGGAAGAAGCTTTCAACGCCTGGAACGCCACCTACGAACAATGGCGCCGGGCTTATCCGGAACTGGCCGCGGAACTGGACTCCGGCATCTGCGCCTGCGCCAGGGGCGTCAATCCCGCGGACTCTGACAAGGCCATCCCCGCCTTCCCGCAGGACTACAGCGACGCCACGCGTTCCGCCGGAGCCGTCGCCATCAACGCCATCGCCAAGGCGGACCCCTGGTTCCTGACCACCAGCGCGGACCTGTACAGCTCCAATAAAAACTACCTTTCCGGCGCGGGGGACTTCTCCGCGGAAACCCCGGAAGGGCGCAACTTCTGGTTCGGCATCCGTGAACATGCCATGGCCGCCATCTGCAACGGCATCGCCTATGACGGCCTGTTCCGCGTGAGCGCCGCCACGTTCTGCGTCTTTGTGGACTACATGCGCGCCGCCATCCGCGTGGCCGCCCTCAGCGGCCTGCCCGTCACCTACATCCTGACGCACGATTCCGTGGCCGTGGGCGAAGACGGCCCCACCCACCAGCCGGTGGAAACCGTCTCCGGCCTCCGCGTCATCCCGAACCTGGACGTCATCCGCCCGGCGGACCCGGAAGAAACCGCAGGAGCCTGGATGGCCGCCATGCAGCGCGCCGACGGCCCCACCGCCCTCATCCTGACCCGCCAGAAGGTAGCGACCCTGAACAATATTCCCGTGGAAACGCGCCGGGAAGGCGTGCTGAAAGGCGGCTACGTAGCCCGGAAGGAACAGGGAACCTTGAAGGCCATTATCCTTGCCAGCGGTTCCGAACTGGAACTGGCCCTGAAGGCGGCGGAAAAAACCGGAGAAGGAATCCGCGTGGTTTCCATGCCCAGCTTCTTCCGCTTTGACAAGCAGTCTGCCGAATACCGGGAAAGCGTGCTTCCCTCCTCCTGCGCGAAGAGGGTTTCCGTGGAAGCCGGCGTCACGGACCTCTGGTGGAAATACCTGGGCTGCCAGGGCGAAGCCGTGGGCATCAACCGCTTCGGCTTCTCCGCACCCGGAGCGCAAGTTCTGGACGAGCTCGGCATGAACGTGGACAACGTCGTTGCCGCCGTCCAAAAGGTGCTCTCCAAATAATCTGCGGCGTTTAACCGCCATTCCTTTTCAGGGGCTGTCCCGCATCCGGCGGAACAGCCCTTTTTCATGACCCGCCAGAACATCCCCCGGAAAAGGGTTGATGAAACTGCACCCAACACCCTCTCTGCCCGCAAACTCCGTCTTTCTCCGTATGAATATGAACTGGCCAACCCATTAAACCCGGCTATTTCCACATGCCGCGGGGATTGTGCCTCCGGCATCCCGGAAAGGAAGGCCTGCATCATTCATCCTCTGGATCCACTCACCAGGCGGTTCAGGATAAAAAATGGACAGCCTTCACCTTATTCCCGCGACACCTTCAGCCTCAGGAACCGCCGCGTCGGCGCGTTGCCGTCAATCACTATGGGATCAAGGTATTCGGCACGGTCTCCGGATGGCTCGACCGTCGCTTCCTCCCTCCAGGTAACCAGGTCTTCCGTGCTTTCCACGCTGAACGTCACGTCCGTGGCCGCCGTATTCACCGGCCATTCCAGCACCAGGCGGCATTCCCCGTTTTCCTCCCTGACCGCCAGCCTCGTGACGCTTCCGCAGGGCTTGTTCGGGTCCAGCCCCGCGGCATACTTCATCAGGTTGGTGATGCCGTCGCCCGCGGGACAGGCGCCCGGGACAGTCTGGTCCTCCGGCGTTCCGTCGGCAAAATGGTCCTTCTTCCATTGGTCATACGGGGAAGGCGTACGCGTCCAAGCGAGCACCAGGGCGCTTTTTCCCGCCGTATTCTCCTGTTTCAGGGAAAAAGAACCCTCACTCTTCCAGGCTTCCGCACTGGCGGCGTCATAGGAAACGGAGGGAAGAGCCGCCATGGAAAGAGTGGTCCCTTCCACCAGCTTCCAGCTCTGCTCCTGTTCCTTCCCGGCCATGGCAGGGAGAGCCACGCGGATTTCCGCCGTGCTGTCCAGAGACACGGGACCCTCCGCGCTCCACTTGGCCTCCTGGCTAGGGTTCCGGGGGAGAGAGAAGGACAGGCATGCCCCCGCGGCCACGTCCAGCCGCGTCATTCCGCGCACGCCGGCGTTCGTGCCGAGCCGCACCGTTCCGCCTTCCACGCTCACCGGAAAATGGCACAGGGAAATGCCGCCGCCTAAGCCCAGCGTTCCTCCCCCCGTCTTTCTCAAGCTGGAGGTGGAGGAATACCCGGCGAAGGAATAAAGAGGGTCTTCCATGCTGACCAGGCAATCCGGGTCCGCATGCATCACCAGGCGCACATGGCCCATGACCGTGATGGAGTTGGGCATGCCGCCCGTGGAGGCTCCCGCGGAACGCCCCCGGAAATTGCCGCTGAAGGAAACGGGGCGGGTGGAATCCGTGGACCGGAGGTTGAGCACGGTAGGAGCCTCCGCGCTGCCGCCGGAAACGTAAACGGCGCCCCCCAGGTTTCCGGCGCTGTTTCCGGTAAAGGAACAGCCGCCTTCCACGTTCACGGTGCGCTCCTCCTCCCCGTCATTGGCATCCAGGCACAGGGCGCCCCCGTTGTGGGCCGCCGCGTTGCCGGTAAAGGAGGAACCCGCCGCTACCTGCACGTTCCCGCGGCTGTAGAGCGCGCCGCCGCTGCCACCATCCGCCCTGTTGCCGGTAAAGGAAACGGCGGCCTGCTGGACTACGGAACCTGCGTAAACCGCTCCGCCCTGGGAGAAGCCGCGCACCGTGTTATTTTCATAGGAGGCGGAACCGGAAAAAGTGACCTGCCCGTAATCCAATATGCCGCCGCCGTTGCCCGTCTTGTCCGCATTGCTGGAGCCGCCGCCGGCATTGACCAGCACATCCGCCAGCAGAAGGGCCCCGGAGAGGAAGGCGGCGGACCCAAGGCCGATCCTGAGAAGACGCAGACGACCGGGAAGAACGGAAAAACAACGTGTTTTCTTCATGAGTCTTGTCCAGTTGGTGAAAAGTTTATTGCCGGATGGGAACGAAGGAGGAAGCATCATCCGGGTCCGTTTCACCGGGATCGATGACGCCGTTGCCGTTGGCGTCCTCCACAAGGTCGGGAACGCCGTCGCCGTCGGAATCCACGTCCGGGAAATCAGGCATGCGGATGTAGGCCGTCCCGACCGCCTGGCCGTTCCTGGTGAGGACGGGATATTGCGCATCCGCCTGACGGAGTTCCCGGATCAGGGAGCGCGCCATGCGCATCAGGCGTTCCTGCTGCGCCGGGTCCTGGGCCAGGTCATTGCTCTCTCCGATGTCGTCTTTCAGATTGAAAAGCTGCCACGGGAAGCGGCCCGCGGTCCTGTAGCCGTTGCCGGAATACAAATCCGTATGGGCGTACTGGTCCATGTAATTGTAAATGACCTTCCAGTCTCCTTTCCGGCAGGTGGAATAGAAATTGGCGTAGGAATGGTGGTGCGGGAAATGCTGGAATATCTTCTGGGTGCGGTGGAAGGAAGAATCCCCCCGGAAATAGGGACTGATGTCCTCCCCGTCCACCTGATGGCCCACCGGAACCTTCAGCTTCAGCATATTCAGAATGGTGGGATAAATGTCCCAAATCGCCACGATGTCATGGTTCACGGAATTCTGCGGAATGGGATATTCCTGCTGGATGGGGCTGGAGGAATCGGCCTCCGCCCAGCCCACAATCATCGGGATGCGCGTTCCCCCTTCGTAACGGCTGCCTTTGCGCCCTCTCAGGGGAGCTACGGCGCTGATTTTCTCAAGCCATGGAATATCTCCGCTATAGCTCTGCTGGATGGGAGCGTCTCCGCCGTTGTCGGACATGAAAATGACCAGCGTCCTGTTGGCCACGCCCAGTTCCTTGAGGTAATCCATCAGATCCCCCAGGGATTTGTCCATGCCGCCGATCAGGGTGCCGAAATTGCGGAGATTGCCGCCAATGGAAACTCCCGGTTCAAAGGACGTGCCCGAGGGATAAGTATCGTAGTCCCCGTTGGGGTCCGGCTGGTCGTGCCGCTGGTGGACGGCGTAATGGGTCATGTACGCGAAGAAAGGCGCATTCTCATCCACGGCGGCCTTGATCTGCTTCTTCATCTCCAGCGTCAGGGCGTTTGTCAGGAAATTCCTCTTCCTGTCTTCCGTCGCAGTGGTTCCGTAATATTCCTCCAGGTCAGGAACATGGGTGTTCCCGGAGCCGAACTGATCCTCTCCCCGGTAGGAGGCGGGCTGTCCGGCGGAGCAGCCGGCAATGTTGACGTCAAATCCCAGGTTGGCTGGATTGGAATAAAGCTGGTTGGACGGGGCGAAGTGGGCCTTTCCCACCGTGATGGTCCGGTAGCCGGCATCCTTCAGCACGCGGGGGAGAGGAATTTCCTGCTGGCTCATCCCGGCCATGTTCCACTGGGGAGCACGGATGTGGGGAAGACCGCCGCTGTATTCATTCAGCGTGGGGGCATTCACGGCCGTCCAGTTGGTGACCCGGTGACGGGCGGAGGTCTTGCCCGTCATCAGGGACGTGCGGCCCGGAGAACACAAGGGGCACGAATAGGCATTCGTGAACTTCATCCCCTGCGCCGCCAGCCTTTCCATGGAGGGCGTTTTGTAAAAGACGTTCAGCTCCGTAACGACGGGCTGGCCGTCCTTGTAATAAAATGGCACGGACGTATCCTGCCAGCCCATGTCGTCCACCAGGAACACCAGGACGTTGGGCGTGTTCTCCGCCAGAACGGAAATAATCAGGGACTTGCTCTTCTCCGTGCCGTCCGCCGCGGTCAGCGTCAGCGTGTACTGCGTCGTCTCCGCGGAAGACACCTGAACGCTGCCGGCTCCCGCCGTGCTGGTGATGGGAATCTCCGCGCCATTGGCGGTCAGGGCGAGGCTTTCCGCTTTCACCGTGCTCCATGTCAGAGTGGCCTTCTCATCACTGCCGGGAGCAACCCTCTTTTTGTCGGATTCAAAGAGAAGGATTTCCGGTTCCTGCTTCCTGACGGTCACCGTCACTTCTTCCTTGGAAACGGTTCCGTCCTCACAGGCGGCGCTGAGAATGTAGGTCATGGTGGCGTCAGGCTTTACCGTGACGGAACCCGTGCCGTCTTCCGTAGTGGCCGGAATATCCCGGCCGTCCCTGGTGCTCAGCGTGACTGCTCCGCACTTCCAGGTTTTCCAGCTCAGGACGGCTCCGGAGGTTGAATCTTCCATGACCTCTGAAGGAGTCGCCGTAAAAGTCACGATGCCGGGAGAAGGAGCCGTCAGGCGGACCGCATTGATGGCGGAACGCGTCTGGGAGGCCCCGTTGCCCGTAATGGTAATCGTTCCTCCGGTGACCGGCACATACTTCAGCGTCAGCCTGTTGACTCCTTCCTGAAACGCGCCGGAAAACGTGCCGCGGTCCTGGATGGTGCCGGTGAGGCCGTTAACCGTATAAAGCATGTCCCGGTCCGAGTCATTGCAATCCCCGTAAATTTCCACATGGCAGTATTCCGCCATGGAATCGGGAAGCCGGGAAATCACGACGTTTTCCGTTCCCCGGATACCGGCCCAGGAATCCATGAGCAAATAATCACGGTTCCTGCCCGACGCAAAAATGCCGTTACTGGCGCAATAACCCGGATTGATGGCGCAGGAGGCTTCCGTGGACACTCCCGCCGCAGTTTTCAAGGAAGAAACGGTCGTGGCGGCATTCGCCGCGGGCTTGATGAAATTCCATGTTTTTCCTTCCTCCGCCAGGGTTCCGGGCTCCGCCTGCCGGAACGCCGCCTCCGTGGCCGCAGTTCCGTTCAGCACTCCTATCCCTATTTCTTCCGCATGCGCCAGGGAGCAGGCGGCCAGCACAGCCGGAACCCATCCGCACCAATTCAGCTTTCTCATGGCGATTTCCTCTTCCGTAAACAGGAAGGCGCCGACTGTTCCTTTCGCGAACGGCCGGCGCCTGCATGAAGAACAAACATTACGCGCGCCTGCGGCGCATCAGCAGAGCGCCCAGGCCCAGCAGGCCGAGGCTGGCCGTGGCCGGTTCAGGAACGGAGGTCAGCGCCAGGGCATTGATGTTGCCGGTACCTCCCTGGGACTGGATATCAAGCCGGGTGCCATCCGCCGCCACGTCAAACGTGTAAGTAATCAGCATCCAGTCCCCGGTATGCGTGTTGCCCGTGACGGTGGCGCCGTTCAGCGTAGCGCCGGACCCGGTGGAGTAGTCGTCCAGGCTGGCGGAAATGTTGGAGATTCCGGTGCCGTCAAGGCTGAAGGAAGAAGTGTTGCCCGCACCGTAATTGTTTCCGCGTCCCACCAGCATGGTCAGCGTGTAGGTGCCGGCGGACAGGTTGTTCAGGGACATCGTGAAATTGCCGTTCGCGGAGCCTATCGGATTGATCGCGCCCCCCATCGGATTGCCGGTAGTCATATCCTGGCCGAAAACATCGTAAAACTTGTTGCCCTGGCCCAGGGCGGACCCTTTGGCAGCGGCATCGGTCATAGCGCCGGGACCTCCGCAGCAGAGTCCTCCCGTCGTCAGGGTGATTCCGGTGCTTCCTCCCCCCGTAGTGACCAAGGTTCCGGAAGTATAGGAATTACTCTGTCCCGTGGAAATCTTGTTCACTTTCTGTCCGGGTTCTCCCAGATACGTGCCGTCCACAACGGCGGTGCCATTGCCTGAATTGATCCCGAACGAGATCAGAACGGTGGAGGCTTCGGCCGCCACCGCCGCCGCAACCATAGTTGCCAGAATGAATAATGTTTTCTTCATGGTGTCAATGGGATATGTGATTGGAAATGATGAAACACCGCTTCCATTTCTTGACAAATAACGAATTTAGAATCCGTTATGAATGTTAGAAGAAAATCTGAAAAAATATACTGCGCATCTCATTGAAAATAAGCCGTTTTATTTTTTGTTCCTTGAAAAATGAATCTTTGCCGGAGAGATTGTCCAGCCCATTCAAACAATAGTCTGTTTGATTAAGGCATTCATACTAATGAAATAATAATCCGAACTCTGGTCTTTTTTGTTGACCACGGATTCTAAATCCGTGAAACAATGGAAAGTTTTTCCATGAACAACAAAAAGGCTCCCCTCCTTTCAGGATGGGGAGCCTTTTTAAAGGCCTTAGTCAAAAGGGAAAGCAACTCTCTTAAAAATTAAAAAGCGGCTTCAATCTTCGTAATGGTGAACACTTTCTTCTTGTCGCCGTCCATCGGCACGATCTTCACCTGGTCTCCCACGCTCCTGCCCGTCAGCTCCTTGCCAACCTGGGAAAGATAGGAGACAATGTGCTTTTCCGGATTCGTATCCCACGCGCCCAGAATGGTGTACACCACGGCATCCCCTCCGGCCAGGGGCTGGAGGGTCACCTTCATCCCCATGGCGGCCTTGGAGGTATCCGTCACGGCAAAGTCCGTGCCGCGGGCCAGGGCCAGCGCCTGCTCCAGTTCGGAACGGCGGCGGTTGAGCACCTTTTCCACTTCCTTGGCATCCTGGTAGCCTCCGTTTTCACGGAGGTCTCCCTCCGCACGGGAAATCTTCTTGTTGTGCAGGTTTTCCGGAATCTTCACATTCACCAGCTCTTCCAGCTCCTTCTTGCGGGCTTCCAGGCTGTCCCAGGAAACGAAAATCGGTTCCGGCTTGTCGGAGGTATCCACCAGGGCGTCCAGCACGATGGCGTGCAGGTCAGGGAACACGCTGATCACGCGGGCCATCAGCGCACCGCGGTCCTGTTCGGAGAAGGCGGAGGTGTTGTACAGCATCTTGGCGAACTGGCGCACTTCCGCCACGTCCTGCCCCTTGATCATTTCCTGGATGATGTTCTTGTCCTCCATGAACAGGTTTTTCAAGCGCAGCATGCGGTTGGGGCCGCCGTCCATGTGGTCCTGTTCAATCAGGGAAAGCATCGCAATGCCGACGGGAAGGCCGAAGAGGGGCTTGGAGGCGTCATGCCGCTGGCGGCATATCCAGATGAGGGATTCAGCCGGAAGAGTCTGGCGCAGCAGTTCATGCTTCAAATGCTTGACCAGGGCCTTGTCGTGCCCTTCCTCTATCAGGAACTTGGCAATCTCTCCCACGGCGCGGGCGCCGCTCGCGTCAAACAGCTCCAGCGCCTTCTGCGTCCACTCTTCTCCAAAGACGGCGGGCAGCGTAACGTACACGCGCTTCTGGCGCACGGCGGGCATGGAATTGAGCACTTCGGCGAAGCGTTCCACATCGCCGATATTGGCTTCCACGATGGAACGGAGGGGGTAGGCGGCCTGGGCCGCTTCCGTGTTCTTCACGGCGGCGATCAGGTCGTCCCGGAGCACGGCCAGCTCCAGCACCTGCTGAAGAGCCAGGCTTCCGCCGTTGCGCACGTCGGCGTCCACCGCCTGAACCAGGGCGTTGACGGCGTCCGGCTCCGTCATGACCGTTTCCATCTTGATGCCGTCCAGCACGCGCACCTTGGCTTTCAGGTCCGCGGCCTTGTTGTAATCCTCCTGGGCGGCCTGGGCGCGGGAAAGAATATTCGTGCGGAGCGTGATGCGCTCTCCCTTGCGGGTAGGCATCATGAACTGGACGTTGGAACGGAGCATGGCGCGCACCTTGTCCCACCAGTTCTTCCATTTGTCCGCGGCAATCACGGTGCCTTTCAGCGCGGCTTCCAGCTTTTCCGGGGTAAGGGAATTGCCGTAGCCCTGCAAGGTGACGCGCACCAGTTCCACCGGATCGTCCACGGACAGGTTGATCAGGGATTCGGTATCTTCATAACGCCTGGCCAGGAAATGGTCATCATGGAGGAACTCCAAAATTTTTGGAGCAAATTCCAAGGCAACTTCGTGTTCCGGATTTTCCTCAAAATCAATAACCAGCTTTTTGGCGGCCAGGTTCCAGGAAATGACTTTGCCGGCGCCCCAGGTGGTATGGAAGCAGTAACGGCCAGGTGCGATGCGATCAAGTTTTTCAGCGAGAGAGGGGGTGATTTTCCCCAGAGACAATAATTTCTCCAAGTCGGCGTGCATACTAAAGCGCATGATACGCGCACCCCTACCGGTATCAAGACTAAATTCCCGTAGAGGCACACGGCCAGTGCATCAAGGGCTGCCTGAACCCCTTCCGCCTACCAGTCAAAACGGCTCCCATTGATTCCAAAGCACTCTTTGCGGGGGTACCCTCCCGCCGGCGGAGTCTTCCCCCGCAACACATCGTAATGCTTCATGATATACCCCGCACTGTCCTTCACGCTTTCGTCCTGGTATGCGCTGTACGCACACTCCAGCAGCTTCTCCACGGTTTCAAACCCCTCGTCCTGCGGCGTCAGTATCCTGTTTTTTCCGTCCGTCCCGCAGATGATCACCATGTCCAGGGAATCCGGGTCTGAATCCCCCGCCGCCTTCCCGGCGGCAATCTCCCCGGAAGCGGCATGGTCCAGGACCCGGATGATCAGCCGGAACAAACCCTTCCCCATATCCATCCACTCCCGTTTCACCCTGGGTGAATAATCCCGGCCCACGCCCCCGGCATCCATCCAGAATGGTTCGCCTTCATAAGGAATAAGGCGCCTTTCAGGAGTTCCTTCAAAAAACCAATTGCAATACATCTGGGCAGGATTCAAATTCAGGGAAGAAGCCCGGACCATCAGCGTTCCGTCCAGATAAAAACCGAACTCCTGATCAAAAGACCCCAGGTAAATGAAGGCATACGTAAAGGGGGGGATTTTCCGGGAAAAGCATTTCCCAATAAACGCCGGCGTCACCCCAATAGGCATCTTCCCAAGCGCATGCGAAATATTGGCCGGGGTAAATGATGGTCATTCCCTCTTCCGCCTCCCCGTCTGCCGCCGATGGAGAAGGAACCAGCGAAAAAGTCATCCAGAAACAGAGCAGCAGTTTGAACATCAGTATTTTTTTAAACCAGTAGAATACCATGGGCAAGTTAATAAAGGCAATTCATCTCCGGCCCTTCCGCTGCGGAGCCCTAGCCCGGACGTTTCCGGAAAAGACACAGGGAAAATCCCTCCGGCCCCGGATTAAAACCACCAGGCCCGGCCTCCCCTGCTGCTCCACAGGCCGCTTTCACGGCGATATTCCCGCGCCCCTTCCTCCGGCGTTCTTCCCTGGAGCACGGCCCGCTTCTCAACAATTCCCTTCAAATAATCCTCATCGCAAGTAAACAGCAGGTCCATGGTATACAATAAATCCATCAGCTCCACCACGGTTCCCAAATCAGCATCAGCGGCAGACATGATCCTCTCCGTTCCGTCAGCCCCGCGCACGATGCAAAAGCCGGTATCGTCCACGTGATGAGCCGTTCTCCCTTTTCCGGACACCAGCTCCCCCCTGGCAATCCCGGTGAGCAGCCCTTCCATCATGCCGCCTATCTCCCTCCCGACGATGAGCCACTCCCTCTTCACCCTGGCTTCACAATCCCCCTCCGCATCCGGAATGCCCTCATAAGGGAATAGCACCCTTTCCGGTACCCGGTGAAAAAACCAGCTGTCATAAACCTCCCAGGGATGATGTGACTGGGATTCCGCACGCCCCATGAGGGGGCCATCCAGATAAAAACCGCAGATGCCGCGCCCGGGAAGCAAACAGCACACGGCGGGCTTCCCCTCCGTCCCCGCCGGGAACAAATCCTTCCAAAGGGGATTTGTTCCCAAAGGCTTCAGAAAACGCTCCCGGAACCCACGGACATATTTTTCTCCCGAATACGGGGAGGGCGCTTTTTCTTCCGGCTCCTCTTCCGCAGCTGCAAACTCCCCGCGCATGCTTTTTTCCCGTTCCCGGGCGGCCTCCTCCTGCTCCATTCGTTTCCAAACCCGTTTACTGAATCCCTCCACCCATTCACTGGACACCATGGGAGGCGGCTCGTCACCCGCTTCTGCGGCATACTTCCGGACGGCGGCGCACTGCTTCATCACCCATTGCTCCCCTGCCGGGGTCAAATCATCCATCATGGCCATGTCTGCCAATCCCCAGGCCAGAAACCTCATGGCCGGCCTCATCCTGCCTTCTCCCCGGCACAGGTCTTCCGCCATAGCGCCGGACTCCCCGCGGAAGTAGCAGTAATTCCCGTCGCACCCGGTCACGTACTGGCGGTACAGGTCCATGGGGAAAGTTCTGCGAGTGACCGCTTCATCCCACGTTTTGCGAAGTTCAGCCGCTACGGCAGGGTTTAATGCCGTCCGGCCTCTTTTAACAAATAAGCGACTGTAAAGAACAGGATTGACCACGGCCTCCACCCAGGCGGCAGAGAGCTCACGATATTCCCGAAATTGGAGGAAATTCAGAACCATATTTCTTTTACGCCCGGCAAAAGGGTCTTCTTCCGTTACGGTATCGGCAACACAGTCCCACCCCTCCAAAAGATTCCCTAAAACGGGAAAGTGCAAGCAGGTCAGCAGCACGGCAGCCTGTTTCATCCCGGGACTCCGGAAATCCGCCACCGGAAACTGGGACAGCATCTGCATGCTGCATGGCCCGATGGCTCTGGCCCAGCACAGTTCGTTCCCGTCCAGATAAAAGCCGAATTCACGGTCAAACGAAGGAAGGTACAGGCACGCATAGGCAAAGGGCGGATTGTCCGGAAAAAGGGTCGTCCAATAGCGGCTGTTCTGGGATTCCACGGCAAAATACTGAACCGGGCATCTTAGAGTACTCCAACTTTCAACATCGGAATGGCAGGTGTCCTCCGCCCGGGACGGAAATGTGAGAGCGAGAGCCGTCCAGAAACATACAGCCAGTTTGAACATCAATCATCTTCCTAACATCCGCGGAAACAGGTGGCAAGTTGATTATGCTTTTTTCATTCAGGAGAATAATGGCCGCCGGTTTGTGCCGGATTTCAGAAATTCTCCTCTGCGGCTCTCCGGAAAAGACCCGAGTCCAGAGACCGGAAAACCGGGTTTGTCCGGTTGGATGGCCCTTGTCAATTCCGTTCCCCATTGGAGAACCGCAATCTCCCTGAAGGCCCTCACCACGCGACGGAGGGGATGCGCAAACCGGAGACACCGCCTCCCTTCCGGGTTCTGTTCCATTCCTTTTCCGGAACGCTCCATTTTTGGCGCGCGGAGGCGCCCCCCTCCTTCGTCCAGTTGTGGCTTGACCCTGCGGGGAGGGTGGCGTAACATCCCCGCACGCATTCAACCCCTGCGCAACACGTATCATGGAACCTATTTACGAAGGGAAGGCCAAACGCCTTTATACGACTGACAATCCCAACGTCCTCCGCATGGAATACAAGGACGACGCCACCGCCGGAAACGGAGCCAAGAAGGCCCAGTTTGAAAACAAGGGCAGGATGAACAAGGCCATCACCCTGGTCATTTACCGCATGCTGGAAAGCAAGGGCGTGAAGACCCACCTGGTCGCGGACGTGGACGACATCAACATCGACGTGAAAAAGGTTTCCATCCTTCCCCTGGAAGTGATCGTGCGCAACATCGCCGCCGGCTCCTTCAGCCGCCGCATGGGCGTCAAGGAAGGCACCCCCTTCAAGAAGCCCATCGTGGAGTTCTCCTACAAGGACGACGACCTGGGCGACCCCTTCATCAATGACGATTACGCCCGTGAACTGAACGCCGCCACGGAAGAGGAATGCGCCTTCCTGAAGGACCAGGCCCGCATCGTAAACGACGTGCTGATCGACTTCTTCAAGCAGGTCGGACTGACGCTGGTGGACTTCAAAATCGAGTTCGGGCGCCTGGCGGAAGATCCCTCCCGGATTGTGCTGGCGGACGAGATTTCCCCGGACACCTGCCGCCTGTGGGACATCAAGACCGGCGAGAAGATGGACAAGGACCGCTTCCGCCAGGACCTGGGCAACGTGATGGAAGCTTACGAGGAAGTCCTCTCCCGGCTCCAGAACAAGGCCTGAGTCCCTTTCCCCTCCCATGGGAGCCGGTTTTCCCGCCGGCCCCCATTTTTCATTTTACCACCACTCTTGAGCGATATGACCCTCCACTTTGAAGTTATCAGCCGGTTCCAGGCCGCCGCCAACGCGGACGCCCTGCTCTACACTCCCCTGAATGCCGGCCTCACCTTCCGCCGCAGCCGCGTTTACACCGTAGAAATCAGCGGGGACGAACAAAAAGCCCGCGAATATCTCCTGAGTGTGCTGGTGGACCCCATTTCCCAGGAATGCACGGAACAGGCCGCCCCCATCCTGAAAGACTCCCTGTTCACGATTGACTACGGCATGAAGGCCGGCGCCCTGGACCTGGAAAAGGAAGCCATCCTGCAAAACTACCGCGGCCGCCAGAACATGGGCTTTACCCTGGACGGCCTGAAAATCACCCAGCGCGTGTACGTCTTCGGCCAGGGGGACAAGGAAGCCCTGGCGGCGCGCTTTGCCAAGGACGTCTGCAACCCCGCCATTCACAACTGGACCATCGCCTAACCCCTCTCCTTCCCCATCCACATGTCCGCCAAAACCTACCGCACCGTTCCCGTGAGGGACCTGAGCAGCGACGAACTGCTTGAACTCAGCAAAAAGCAGAAGCTTTCCCTGTCCCGCGAGGACATGGAAGTCGTCCAGCAGATTTTCCGCGAAATCGACCGCGACCCCACTGACGTGGAGCTGGAAGTGATCGCCCAGACCTGGTCGGAACACTGCAAGCACCGCATCTTCTCCGCCTCCATCAGCCACAGCGTCAACGGAGGCGCGCCGGAAACCGTGGACAGCCTCTTCAAGACCTACATCAAGAAGCCTTCCGAAAAGATCATGGAACGCAAGCCGGGCTTCGTGCTCAGCGCGTTTGACGACAACGCCGGCTTCATCGCCCTGGACGACAAGCTGGCCGTCTGCCTGAAGGCGGAAACGCACAACCACCCCTCCGCCATTGAACCCTATGCCGGGGCCAACACCGGGCTGGGCGGCGTTATCCGCGACATCCTGGGCGCAGGCAAGGGCGCCAAGCCCATCGCCTCCCTGGACGTCTTCTGCTTCGGCGCTCCGGACACGAATCCGGCGGACATCACCGCTCCGGACGTCATCCACCCCCTGGGCATCATGCGCGGCGTGGTGCGCGGCGTGCGCGACTACGGCAACCGCATGGGCATTCCCACCGTGAACGGCGCCATCCAGTTTGACCCCACGTACATTTACAACCCCCTCGTCTTCTGCGGAACCGCCGGCGTGATTCCCCGCGGGGACATCCTGAAGGAAATGCGCCCCGGCCTCAAGGTGATCGTCATCGGCGGACGCACGGGACGCGACGGCCTCAAGGGGGCCACTTTCTCCTCCGCCGCGCTGGACGAAGCCTCCCACGAAGAGGACTTCACCGCCGTGCAGATCGGCAACCCGATTGAGGAAAAGAAAACGCTGGACTTCATTCTGGAAGCGCGCGAACGCGGCCTCATCGTCTTCATCACGGACTGCGGCGCGGGCGGCTTCTCTTCCGCCGCCGGGGAAATGCTCTCCGTCACGGGCGGGGAAATCTTCCTGGACAACGCACCCCTTAAGGAACCGGGCCTCATCTCCTGGGAAATCTTCCTGTCGGAATCCCAGGAACGCATGGTCCTGGCTGTGGAGGAAAAAGACCTGCCGGAGCTCCAGAAGCTGGCGGACACCTTCCAGACGGAGCTGACCGTCCTGGGCCATTCCGACGATACGGGCATCCTGAAAGTCTGGCACAAGGGGGAACTCGTCTGCTGCCTGGACAACTCCAAGCTGCATGACGCCCCCATCAAGAAGCTGGAATCCGTCTTCACCCCCGGCAAGGGCCTCACGGGCCTGCCCCTCCCGGACAAGGACCTGAACAAATCCCTGGAAACCGTCATGGGAGACTTCGCCATCGTCTCCCGCGAACCCATCATCCGGGAATACGACCATGAAGTGCAGGGCAACACCATCCTGAAGCCCCTGGCGGGCGCACAGGCGGACGCCCCGCAGGACGGCTCCGTGGTGGACATCGACGGCTCGGACAAGTGCATGGCCATGGCCTGCGCCATTCTTCCGGAATGGGGCAAGACGGACCCCTACGCCATGGGCACCGGCACCGTGGACGAATGCGTGCGCCAGCTCATCCTGGTAGGCTCCAACCCGGACAAGATCGGCCTGCTGGACAACTTCTGCATGGGCAACCCGGAAGACCCGGCGGAACTCGGCCGCCTGGTGGAATGCGTGAAGGCCATCGCCAGAGCGGCGGACGCGTACAACGCCCCCTTCATCTCCGGCAAGGACTCCTTCTACAACTACTTTGAAACGGAAGACGGCCCCATCAACGTGCCCGTCACCTTCCTCTGCTCCGGCTTCGGCGTGGTGGAAAGTCCGGACCATGTTATCGGCTCCTCCCTGCGGCGGAACGACAGCCTGCTGTACCTCATCGGCCACACGGAAGACGAGATGGGAGGCTCCGTTTTCGCCCGCACCCACGGCGTGGAAGACGGCAAGGTCCCCCAAACGGACTGTGCGGCAAACATGGAGCTGTACAAGGCCTATTACAACGCCCTGACTTCCGGCCTGGTGCTCTCCGCCCACGACGTCTCCGAAGGCGGCCTGGCCGTCACGGCGGCGGAAATGGCCTTCTCCGGCAAGGGCGGCGTACGGCTGGACCTCACGAAGGCGCCGACCGTCAACGGATGGAAATCCCCGGCAGTCCCCCTGTTCAGTGAAAGCACGGGCCGCATCCTGGTGGAAGTGGACCCGGAATTCGCCGCGGACTTTGAAGCGGCCATGGCCGGCTTCCCCTGCGCCTGCATCGGTAGCGTCACGAAGGAAAAGCGCCTCACCGCCACCTGCTGCGGCGGGGAAAAGGTGCTGGACTGCGACGTAGCCAAACTCAAGAAGCTCTGGAAAGACGGGCTCACCCCCTATTATTGATTTCCAAAAACCGGGACCTAACCATACCAACGATTCATTTCTACCAATATGCCTCACGCACTTTTACTGAAATACCCCGGCACCAACTGTGACGCGGAAACGGAACGCGCCCTGCGCGCGGCCGGCTTCTCCACCCAGATCCAGCCCATCGCCACGGCCACGCCGGAACACGTCGCCAAATCCCAGCTCGTCGTCCTCGGCGGCGGCTTCAGCTACGGGGACTACGTCACCAGCGGCCGCCTGGCCCAGCTGGAAACGGAACGCTTCCTGGGAGACGCCCTGCACCGGCACCATGCCGGAGGCGGCCTGCTCCTGGGCATCTGCAACGGCTTCCAGATACTCACCAAGCTGGGGATTCTGCCGGATTCCAGCCTGATTGACAACAAGAAGGAACGTTTTGAATGCGTCTGGGCCAAGCTGGTGAAGGTAGCTAAAAACTCACCCTTCCTCCAGGGCCTTCCGGATGAATTCGAGCTGCCCTCCGCCCACGCGGAAGGCCGCCTGGTCACCCGCCCCGGAGACGCGGAAAAATACCTGGCTGCCGGAAATGTGGCTCTCCAGTACGTGGACAACCGCGACGGCTGTGAATGCAGCATCGCGGGCCTCCAGGATTCCACCGGCCGCGCCATGGGCCTGATGCCCCACCCGGAACGCTTCCTGCTGCCCCGCCACCACTATGACAAGGACTGGGCCGGCAATGAAGACTGGGGCTGGGGATACTTCCTCTTCAAATCCGCCTTTGACGCCCTGAAATAACGGCACCATCCCACTCAACCGCCCAACCTCCGCACCTCCCCATGACAGACACGGCACTCATCGGTTCCTCCTGCGCCCTCGGCGCCTTCTGGTCCTCAAAACGGTACTTCGACTACCTGATTGATGAAACCAATCTGTCCCTGCTGCGCGGCAAGGAATTCGGGCAGGCCGTGATCATCTGCCCCTCCCTCCGGGAAGGGCGCAGGGCCATCCGGCAGAACATGGCCCCTTTTCTGGCGCAGGTTAAAACCCTGATCGACCTCCTGCATGAGGTGAAGGCGGAACGGGTAACCTACGTTACCTGCATTGACACCCAGCCGGAAACGGGCAATGAACATTCCCCCCTGCTCCGCGAACCGGAAGATGAATGGCTTGCCGCGCTGGTGGAAATGAAAGCCTTCATCAACCTCCGGTTCGGACGCGTGCTGAACGTCTACCTTCCGGAAGTCACCGGAACGGGAGCGGACATGAGCGTGGCGGATCTGCTGGCCGCCGCCCCGGAAGGAACGGAAGAACTGGAAGCGGCCCTGCTGGAACGCCACCAGCTCTATCCCATGAACCGCCTGGTCAGGGATGTGGAAAAGGCATGGGAATGCGGAATCTTCTCCGTCAACCTGGTGCCGGAGCCCGTCACCACCTTTGAACTGGTGGAGCAGTGCTTCCCCTCCCTGAGCAACCGTCTTCCCGTCGCGAAGGAAACGGACCCGTACGGGAGCGCCAGAACATCCGTTTACTCCACGCAGTACCATGATCCGGACACCGGCTATATCATGGACAAGCAGGACGTCCTGGAAGGGCTTTCTCCGGTCAGGCAGGCCTAGCCCCCGCTGAAAACCATTTCCCGGCTCCGCCCGCATCCCGTGCAGGCGGGGCTTTTTCATCCCCCTCCCGGAACGTCTCCCCGCCAGCAGCCATGCTTTCCTGTTGAGCGGATACGGGAACGGTGCTATACAAAAGCCATGAAGATCAGCGACGACAGTCTTGAATTTTTAACGGAACTTCTGGAAACTCCCAGCCCCTCCGGCTTTGAAATAGACGCCCAGCGAATCTGGGCGGACGAGCTGCGCAAGTACACGGAAGACGTCCAGTGCGACACCTACGGCAACACCTGGGCCACCTTCCACGCGGAAGCGGAAAACGCTCCCACGCTCATGATTGAAGCCCATGCGGATGAAATCGGCTTCATGATCCGCCATATCACCAAGGACGGCTTCCTTTACGTGGAGCGCGTGGGCGGCACGGATACGGCCATCGCCCGCGGACGCCGCGTGCGCTTCCTGGGCTCCCAGGGGGAAGTGACGGGCGTAACCGGAAACACGGCCATCCACCTGCGGGAACCCGGGGAAAAGGAACCTAAAATCTGGGAAATCTACGTTGACGTAGGTGCATCCTCCGACAAGGAGGTGGCGGAACTCGGGTTGCGCGTGGGCCATGTGGGCGTCTATTGCGACGGCCCCATGCTGATGAATGAAAGCAAGCTGGTATGCCGCGCCCTGGACAACCGCCTGAGCGGTTTCGTCTTGTCGGAAATAGCAAGGAAACTGTGCAAGCTGAAAAAGCCCCTCGCCTGGAACGTGATGCTCGTCAACGCCGTCCAGGAGGAAGTGGGCTGCATCGGCGCGGGAATGATCACCCACCGCCTGCGTCCGGACGCGGCCATCTGCATTGACGTGACGCATGCCACGGACTCCCCCGGACTGGACAAGGGCAAATTCGGAGACATCAAGCTGGGCGGCGGTCCCGCGGTCATCCACGGCACGGCCAACCACCCCAACCTGGTGGCGCGCCTGGAAATCGTGGCTGACAAGAACAAAATCCCGCTCCAGCACGAAGCCGCCGGACGCCGCACCGGAACGGACACGGACAGCATTTACGTTTCCCGCAACGGCGTGGCCTCCGCTCTGGTATCCCTGCCCCTGCGCTACATGCATTCCCCGGTGGAAACGGCCGCCCTTACGGACGTGGAAAACACGATCAAGCTCCTGCTGGAACTGATCAAATCCCTGAAGCCGGAAGATACCTTCGGCCACAAGCTGTAAGACAGTACGGCGGCAAAGGCGCCCGGGAAAGGTGCGCCTTCTTTTGGCGGCAGCCAGGGCATGTGCACAGGGTTCGCGCCGGAGAACAAGCGGAGGGTGATGCGCCGGCCTGCGGGTTCCTCCTTCCTGCGGGCTTCAGGCTTCTCCATCCCTCCGGACGATACCCTGCCTCCCTGCCCCTGCAAGGAAATTTTCCACGACGAACACCGGTCTCAAGAAACGGTGAAAACCCGATTGGACGGAAGGCGGCGTTCATTGGTAAAATGAGGCTATGAAGGCCGGGAAACCGGACAAACCGGCAGGTCGGAAAGCGCAGCTTGAAGCCCGCAGGGTGAGTAAATCTGAAAAATGAACGGATCAAACCTTCATTCCGGGAAAGGGAGCCTGTTCTCCAAGCATATATGAATGCGGCGGCGTGCACGCGAAACTGCCTCCAGGGAGCAAGGGTCTTCCGGTCCCTGGAAATCCTTCTCCCCGGAATGTATTCCCAGAGAAACGTTCCAGGCCTGAAAACGGCCGCACGCCCTTTCCCATCGGTCACATTTCGCTGAAATCCAGCCGGGTCACATTGAAATACGTCTTCCCCTTCCGGCAGGAATTCCACAGGATGACCAGCATCAGCAGGAACAGGCCCAGCCTCCACGCCACTTCAAAGGGATAGCTGGTCACTTCCCTTTCCACGCCGATGCAATTGCAGGAAAGGGAAAGCCCCCTGACCCATCCCTGGACGAACAGAGCCACAAACGTGAACGTCAGCGCACTGCCCAGCAGCGCGGCGCCGGCGCAGGTCCGGCGGAAGAGGAGTCCCAGACCCACCACGATCTCGCACGCCACGCCCAGGCAGGCCAGGGGATGTCCCCAGGCCTCCGGGAAAATGGCGAACCGGTCAATAGTCGCCTGGAGCTGGTCCAGGTGGAACAGCTTGCGCCCCGCCACAAAGAGAAAAAAGCCCCCCATCCCCAGCCGGAGCAGGAGCAGGCAGAAACGGATGATCTTTTCTCTCAGCATGGCGGGGAGTCCGGTTATTCAAAGTGGGTTTGCTGGGCGCTCACCTTGTCGTTGCGCAGCTTGTTAAGCTCATGGCGCACCTTTTCCAGCTCCGTCTGGAGGGATTTTTCCCGTTCGGAAGCAGGCGCCTCTGCGGAAGACGGCGCAGCCGCCCCCTTCTTCGCCTTGCCTACGGCATCTTCCGTGAAGAGCATGTTCAGCCCGGGAGCCTTCGTGTCAAACTTCAAGACGCCGGAAACGGGTTTCTGAGAGCCGGGATGCTTCACGGAGGCCCTCACCGTCACTGTTCCGGGCTTGGCGCCCAGGCGCACCAGCGCCGGAGCGGAGCCCCACTTGACGGGCTGGGTCAGGGTGCCGTCCGGTGAATCCGTCAGCAATTCGGCAGGACCTTCCACAGAAAAGACAAGCTCTTCATCATTCAGGCGCTTCACCGTTCCACGGCTGTCCGTGACTTCCGCCACCACCGCAAACACGTCGGAACCGTTGGCGCACAGCTCCACGCCTTCCTCACGGTCCAGGCTCAGGCGGATTTTTTCCGCCCTCCGGGAGGGCCGCACTTCATGCCTGGTCACCACCTTGCCGCCAATCAGGCCTTCCGCCACCAGCTTCACCGCCCCTTCCTTGCCGGCGCGGGCGAGCTTCTTGTTTTCCATGAAATCCCAGGCCTTCGGGAACACGACGGGAACGCGCTTGAGGCCGTTGGGGTAGGAAGCCACCTTCTTTTCCACCGGCACGCCTCCGTTGACGCTCAGGCGAACGGAATCACAGTTGGAAAACACCGTCACGTCTTCCGGAGAAAAAGGCGTGCATTCGTTGGCTATGTACACCACGGGACCGGAGCCGAGCTCATTGCGCGTCTTCTGGGGCCGCTGGGACATGAAGGCGTAATAGGAGGTCTTGGGCTGGCGGAAGGCATCCAGAATGCCGCCGTAGAAAGGGTCCGGATGATAGCCGCGCTGGTGGTCGAAGGGGTGCCACAGGCAACCGCCGAAGTGGTAGGCCGAAGCGGCGTTCAGGGTATCATACGTAGTGTACGGGAACGAGGTCTTGAGGTAATGGAGGGCCTGCACCATCATGGGGACTTCACCCCAGTGGCGCGCCGCGCGGGAGGTGGAGTTATGGGCGGACCAGGTATCCACGTTATCCCCGAATTCACGGGTAAAATACGGCTTGTTGTCCTTCCGTTCCTTGATGGACCAGTGCTTGTCCCCCGTGGCCGGGTGGGCGTACAGCACCTCATAATGCTGATTGCCCTGGGCCACCGCGTCGCAAGCGGTGTAACAGCCCTTATACGGGTATTCCTCATGCACCAGGTCGCGGGCCTTCTTGGCGAAATCCGCCGGGTAATGGGTCTCGTTCAAAATGGGCTCCCACATCATCACGGAGGGATGGTTCCTGTCCCGGCGCACCATCTGGCGGATGTCGTCATAAACCCGGTCCGCAAAAGGCCCCTTGCCCCAGAACTGCCAGCCCGGCGTAGCGACGATGACGAAAAGGCCCAGGCGGTCGCAGGCGTCCATGAAGGCCGGATCCTGCGGATAATGGGCGCTCCGGATTACACGCATGCCGGCCTTCCTCAGCTTCACGGCGTCCTGCCATTGCAAGTTGTTGGGAACTGCATTCCCCAGCCGGGCGAAATCCTGGTGCCTGTTGCCGCCAATCAGCTTTTCAGGGAACAGGGAGCCATTCAGCACCAGCCCCTTTTCCGTAATCTCCACGGTCCGGACGCCCACCCTCATGGAGCGGTTGTCCAGCAGATGGGCCGGATTCTTGGCATTGTTCCCTCCGGCGGCGTTCCATACCTCCACGCTCAGGGTGTACAGGTTGGGATCATCCGGCGACCACGGCTTTACATTGGAGATCACCAGGGGAATATCCACTTCACCCGTGGAATGGGGCGGAATGACCAGCGGGGCGGTCTCTCCGACGGGGTCCACGCCTTGGGGTCCGTCATCAGCGCCTGCACGCGCACCTTCTGTTCCTTGTCCGTATCGTTGGCCACCTGCACCTTCACTCCCACCCTGCCCTTGCGGGTACGGGGGTCAAGGGATTCCGTCCGGAAGAAAACTCCGCCGCCGGCAACGGTTCCGGCCTCGTTCGGGTCCGTGATATAGACGGGACCGGTGGAAATCAGGTAAACGTCACGGTAAATGCCTCCGAAGTAGGCGAAATCCAGGCTTTCCTGGGGCTTGCCGGGAGGATAGGACCCGTCGTTGGAATTGTCCGCCTTCACGACGATCACGTTCTTCTGGCCCGGCTTCAGCCACTTGTCCAGATTCACGATGACGGGAAGATAACCCCCGAAATGCTCCGCGGCCTTCTCCCCGTTCACCCAAACCTCGCTCTTCCCCATGATGCCTTCAAAATACAGGGTGTTCCTCCTGCCTTTCAGCTTCTCCGGGGCCGTGAACGTCTTCCGGTACCACACCGGCCCCTGGTAATTGGAGCAGCCGCTGGCCTCCTCCGGAAGAAGCTCAATGCCGTTGGGAAGATTCACGGATTCCCAGGAAGAATCATTAAAGTCCGGACTGTTCACTCCTTCCGGGGCATTTTTGCCCTTGAACAGCTTCCAGCCCACGTTCATGCCGTAGACATCCCTCTTGGTCGTATTTTCAGGCAGGCGGAGGGCTCCCGCTACGGAATAGGCTCCCGTGGATGACGCAGCTTCTTCCCTGTCCGCAGCCGGGTCCGCATAAAGAGAGAAAGAACCAGCCAGGCATGCCGCCGTCAGGATAGTAGTGACTTTCATAAATGGAATAGGTGAATGTAATTTGGATATACGGGGAAACACTGCCGCCATCTTTCATTCATATAGTACATCCTTGCTGATAATGCAAATACATATGTCATCCCGCATCTTCCGCTTGACCTGGAAGGCATGTTTTTTCATAGTCGATTCGTCCTGTACGGGATTATCCCGCAGCCCCGGTCCGGGTGCCAGGCTTTCAGTCCCGTGAAAAGGAAAAAGTGTGGCGTTCCTCCCCCCGGCTGTTTCAGGGCTACGCCTTTATCCACTAGTTTTTTATGTCATCTTTCTTTCAGAAAATTGTCAAACTTTTCTCCTATGACATTGGCATTGACCTGGGCACCGCCAACACGCTGGTCAACGTCAAGGACCAGGGCATCGTTCTGCGAGAGCCCTCGGTCGTCGCCGTCAAGGGAGACAAGGTTCTGGCCGTGGGGGACGAAGCCAAGCGAATGCTGGGCCGCACCCCCGGCTCCGTCACGGCCATCCGGCCGCTGAAGGACGGCGTCATCGCCGACTTCTACATCACGGAGGAAATGCTCCGTTACTTCATTAAAAAAGCCACGGCCAGGTATTACCTGATCAAGCCGCGCGTGCTCATCGCCATTCCCTCCGGCATTACGGAAGTGGAACGCAGGGCCGTCAAGGAATCCGCGGAAGCGGCGGGAGCGCGCCGCGTGCACCTGATTGAGGAGCCGATGGCCGCCGCCATCGGCGTGGGCCTTCCAGTCCAGGAAGCCGCCGGCAACATGATCGTGGACATCGGCGGGGGCACCACGGAAGTGGCACTTATTTCCCTCTCCGGCATCGTTTACAGCCGTTCCGTCCGCTGCGCCGGGGACGAGCTGGACGACGCCATCATCTCCTACATGAGGAGAACCTACAATCTTATGGTCGGGGAACGCACCGCCGAGGACATTAAAATCCGCATCGGCTCCGCCTATCCCCTGCCCCAGGAACTCTCTATCGAGGTCAAGGGCCGCGACCTGGTCGCGGGCCTGCCCAAGACAGTGACAATCCGATCAGAAGAAGTGCGCGAAGCGCTCACGGAACAACTCAACACAATTGTTGACGCCGTGCGGACGACTTTGGAACGCTGCCCCCCCGAACTGGCCGCCGACCTCGTGGACCGGGGGATCGTTCTAGCCGGCGGAGGCGCCCTGCTGCGCGGACTGGACCAGCTCCTTCATGAGCAGACCGGCCTGCCCATCCACATTGCGGAAGACCCGCTCAGCGCCGTTGCGGAAGGTACCGGAAAAGCCCTTCAGGAACTGGACTTCTTCACTAATGTTACTGACGCGGAAGACTGAAGACGGAACCTCCGGAGCCAGCGCTCCGGCCTTGCGCCTGCCGTACTGCCGCATCACATCAACGCATCTGCCTGCATGATTCCTTTCCGGCCATCTCCACAGCTTGAAATCCAGCCGCTCCTGCCGGGAGGCGGCCCTCCGGGAACATTGCGGGCAATAGCACACCCTAGCTTATTCACACCCCGTGTTTACAAAAATGCTTAAAAAAATTAAACGAGCCTTCGGCTTCGGATCCTGTGATCCCATGGAAGGCTCCACCATCATCATCAATGCCGAGAAACTCGAACGCCGCGTAGCCCTTCTGGAAAACGGCGTACTGGAAGAATACACCATCGAGCGCGAAGGCGAAGACAACATCGTAGGCGGCATCTTCAAGGGCCGCGTCAAAAACATCGAACCGGGCCTCAAGGCCATGTTCGTGGACATCGGCCAGGAAAAGAACGCCTTCCTCCACTTCTGGGACGCTCTGCCCGCCGCGCTGGACTCCAGCCTGGAAGAAATCGAACGCGAAGGACGGCCAAAGAAGCAGCAGCGCAAAATCACGTCCAAGGACATTCCGGACATCTACCCCATCGGCTCCGAAATCATGGTGCAGGTCACCAAGGGCCCGATCGGCACCAAGGGCCCCCGCGTCACCACAAACGTCTCCCTGGCGGGACGCTACCTGGTCCTGATGCCCTTCACGGACCAGTTCGGCATCTCCCGCAAGATTGAAGACCCCAAGGAACGCCTGCGCCTGCGCCAGATCATGCAGAAGCTGAACGTGCCGGACGGCATGGGCATCATCATGCGCACGGTGGCCCAGGGACAGCGCTACCGCCACTTTGTCCGCGACCTCGCTATGCTGCTGGAGCAATGGTACGGCGTGGAGGAAAAAAAGGAGGCCAACCCCGCCCCCGTCTGCGTGTACCGGGAACCCGACCTGATCGAACGCACGGCACGGGACTTCCTGACGGACACCGTGGACAACATCATCTGCGACGACGCGGAAACTACGGAGCACATGCGCTCCATTGCGGGAAAAATCTCCCGCCGCGCCAAGCGCCACATCCAGCACTTCCCCGTGCGCACGCCCATTTTTGAAGAACTGGGGATTGAAAAACAAATCAACGAAGCCTTCCAGCGCCAGGTGCTCCTGCCCTGCGGCGGCTACCTGGTGATTGACGAGACGGAAGCCCTGATCGCCATTGACGTGAACACCGGGCGCAACAAGGGCACCAAGGACCTGGACAAGACCATTCTGGACACCAACCTGGAAGCCGCCTATGAAATCGCCAGACAGCTCCGCCTGCGCAACATCGGCGGCCTGGTGGTGGTGGACTTCATCGACATGCGCCACAGGAAGGACCAGCAGGCCGTGTACAAAGCCATGAAGGACCGCCTGAAGCGCGACAAGGCCAAGACCCAAGTACTGCAGATCACCCCCATCGGCCTGATGGAAATGACCCGCCAGCGGCTCAATGAAAGCCTCCGGGAATCCGTTCATGACCCGTGCCCGTACTGCGGAGGCCGGGGCCGCGTCAAATCCGTGATGACCATGAGCGTGGAAATCCAGCGGCAGATCTACGCCTGCATCCAGAAATACAGGGAAACCATCGGGGACATGGTCATCGTCGTAAACTCGGAGGTGCTCTCCCGCTTCAAGAATGAAGACGCCAGCCTGCTCATGGAACTGGAACGCCAGCACAGCGGAAGGCTGATCTTCCGCGGCGACCACAACCAGCACCGCGAATCCTTCGCCATTTACGACGCCCGGTACGACAACAAGCCGCTGTACCAATCCGGGCAGTAGCTAAACCAACTCCGGCTTTCCGGGCCGGGCGACACCATCGCCCGGCCTTTTTTTGACCCGTCATGAACAGCATTCCCTCCTCTCCGAACGATCCCGTCAACACGGACATCCTGATGGTGGCGGAAGACCGCGTCAAGGGCTTCCGGCGCTTCCCCTTCCATGCCATTTCCGAGCAATGCGGCCACCCGGTCCCGGTAGTCATCCAGCGCCTGAAAGCCATGATGGAAGCCGGAGTGGTGCGCCGCGTGCGCCAGACGCTGCTGGCTACCAAGCTCGCCCAGGGGGCCCTGGTGGCATGGTCCCTGCCGGAGAAGAACCTGGATGCGGCCTTTGACTGGATGAAGGAGCACGACCCCTTCACGGGCCACGTGGTGCTCCGCAACACGGATGCGGCCAATCCCGGCGCCCAATACAGGCTCTGGACCACGGTCAAGGTGCCTGTGGGCTGCGGCACGCTGGAGGAACACTGCGAGATACTGAAACGCCACATCGGCGCGGACGACTATGTCCTGCTGCCCGCCCGCGGCGTTTTTGCGCTGGGCGTGGGGCACATGCGCCGCAGGGGCCTCCGGCCCGGGGACAAGACTCCGGAACCGGCCCCCATGCAGGAAACGAAAACCGTCTCCCTCTCCGGGCTGGAATGGAAGGTGCTCCTCTCCGTCAAGGAACAGCTCAGGCCGGAGGAAATGGTGGAAGACCCCTGGGCCCTCCGCGCCGCCCAGTCTGGCCTGGAACCGGAGGAATACTGCCGCACGGCGGAAGAGCTGGACCGGAAGCAGGTCATCGGCCGCTTCGCCACCTTTTTGGAACATGTACGGACCAGAACGAACGACGGCCCCGTCACCAAATACAACGGACTGTTCCACTGGACGGTTCCCGCCGGCATGGAAATCCGGGCGGGAGCGGAATGCGGACGCCACATCTGCATGACCCACTGCTATTGGAGAACCGGAGGGGACATCTTCGGCGGAGCGCAGATCATGGGCGTGGTGCACGGCCTGGAAAAAAACGCCGTGCTGGAACACAAGGCGGCGATTGACCGCCATCTGGACGCCTCAGGCATTCCCGTCCTGCATACGGCCGTCTTCTGGGGCGAACGCTCGGAAATCAAGCCCTCCGAAATTTCCCCGGACCTGTACAGGAAATGGACGGAGGAAGTGAAAAGCGCCCCCGTCCTGCGGTAGGCGGCCTTCTTCCTTTCCTCCCTGCTTCGCGCCATTCCCCGTGGCAAACTTGTTGCACGAACGGGTTTCCCTCCCGCGCGTCCGTTCTGGCATGGTGGCGTCGCTCCCGTTAACCTGCGGAGCTTGTCACCATGAAGGCACACCATCTTTATTCCACAGCCACGACCCTGGCCACGGCGGTTCTGCTTGCCGCGCCCTCCCTTGCGGACCAGACCATCAGCGACACCCAGACCAAGGCCGTCAACATGACGGAGGGCAAACTGACCGTCACGGGAACCGGATTCCTGAACGTCGCCAAAAATGCCGTCAACCTGAAAGACCCCATCCAGTCCGCCCTTGAGATCGAGGTAATGGAAGGAGGCAGGATTTCCGGAAAAAGCGCCCTTGTCCTGGACCAGGGCATGGAAAACGGAATAACGGGACAGTTGATCAGCGTGACCAATTCCGGCACGATGACCGGAACGGAAAAACAGGCCATCGACCTGCGCTACATGATCAACACGTCCGCCACCATCACCAACAACGGTACCATTTCCGCCGGTCAGAAAGGAGCCGTCAAACTGGGCAATAACGCCACTGTGATCAACAACGGCACGATTGAAACCACGGCTGCGGGGGAAAACGGCATCACGGCCAAGCATTACGATCCGGAAGACGACGGCATTGACACCTTTGCCCATGGCCTGGATCTTGCCAACAACAGCGGAGGGAAAATCACCGGCATGAAACACGGAGTTACCGGAGAAGGGAAAGCCGCCATCAGCAATAACGGCAGGATTGAAGGCAGGGGAGGTTCCGGCCTGAACTGGGACTGGAACGCCGCCCTCCAGCAGGACGACAAGTACGTGGTCACCGTGGTTAACGGCAAAGACGGCGTCATCAGCGGCACCGGAGACGCAACCACCCTGGACGGCGACGGCGTGGACGTGGATTACATCGTAAACCTGACCAATTCCGGCACGATTATTGCCAAGGACTCCTTCGGCAGTGCGGACGGCCTTGCCATCGGCGGGGGCGTCGT